>ENA-OPSG01000717-OPSG01000717.1-human-gut-metagenome-genome-assembly--contig:-NODE-717-length-19829-cov-6.954031_pt1 | contig 19829 bp, 20 predicted proteins | sample MGYA00241454_ERZ501900 | MGnify/ENA primary metagenome ERZ501900 (study PRJEB25962, sample SAMEA2042225) | human gut metagenome | biome: human gut; feature: human-associated habitat; material: faeces... | reverse complement strand
CTTATTTTTATTCGTGAAGTTTTGATAAAACATGGGTGTACTTTCTCTCTTCGTACCTATCCGGATAAACTGACCCGTTTCCGTATCCGTTTCTGATGATTTTCTACCACTTTACCACGCCGCGATGCTTCCGTAAGGAAGTGCAAAGGGAGGGGGTATAGTAAACGTCTTTCGGGTGTTTCTTTTTGTGCTGTTGGTTCTTTCGGAATCTCAGTTCAAAATGAAACACCCTTTTTATTATGCTAGGCTGTCCACGATAAAAAATGTTCAATCAGGATTGGATGAAGTCGGTTCGTTTGGTTTATCTTCACAATATTATGTGCTAAATAATTAAAATATGAAATATCCTATCGGCATACAAATTTTTAGTCAAATCCGTGAAAACGGATATGTTTATGTGGACAAGACCGACTTTATCTACCAGTTGGTGGGTAGAGGAAGTATCTATTTTCTCAACCGTCCGCACCGTTTCGGCAAAAGTATTATGAAGGGCGGAGAGAGGTGAGGTAATATCCGGACAAGCCTGAAAATATCCTGTAGTTTGGAATAAGTAAGTAATGTTATAAAATAGCCTGATACATTATTTTATTCATCGTTATAAGCCCAAATCCAAAAAAGTTGGGAGCGTTCATGCCCTCATGCTCTCACTGTATATGTAATATGTTGGCCATGAACGATTTGTGTAGCTGTGGTAAAAATAGTTGCTTTCACTTATGCTCTCACTAATCCCTTATGCTCTCACTACGTTTTGAAGCATCTTTCCATATAACATGCTTGTTGTCAGTTATATATTCTTTTTTATAGGATATTCCGGCTTGATGTAAAGTAGGACGTTTTTTGGCTTTTTGAGAAGAAAAAGTGTGCGTAAAGGGTTTGTACTTCTATGGAATGTGATCGTAAAGTTCCTGGCATTTCATGCAGGGTAAAAAGATCAAGACGTTTTTAAAAAAGCTCGTTATCTTTTAAAAAAACCTCTTGTTCTTTTTTAAAAAGGCCGTTATCTTTTTTTGAAAGTTCTTGATCTTTTTAAAAAACGTCCTTGTCTTTTGAGGTGAAATTCCGGATCCTACGCGAAAACTTCCACCACAGAGTTTTGCAAAACTGCTGCTACTGCTACCACCCTTTCCATTGAAAGCACCATGGGCAGGACGTTTCATAGGGTGATGGCAGCATTTTTTTATATGGTAAAAAGGGCTGCTGTCACCACTTTTACCTCTTTTTTACCCCAAAAAGTCCGTAGGAGGGGGAAGAAACAGGAGGCGGAGGATGACCAAACGCTGGGAAAAGGTGGGAATACAGGCACACAGCATCCGGAAACCGGATCGGCAGAATATTGTACACCAACAAACAAGACACTGACTACAGCCTGATGGGAATCTGATTGCGGATCGCCAGAACTGAAGGAACTGAAGTTTCAACCCTACGGAACCGGTTGAAACTGAACCTTATGGCTGAATATGACGCCCGTACAATGAATATAGGTGCTGAATACAGCTTTTGGAAAGATTATATCAATGTCGTGATAGAGTTCAACCGCTGCCGTTATTTTTCCGGCGGACTGGTTTTTAAAGTTCACCTGAAAGAATAAAAGGAGTGGCTGTCAGTCTTTGATTTTCTTTTTATACACTTCCCCTCTGCTCATTACTTCCTTAACGAAATTGTAGGTCTCCACCCCTCGGAAGTATCCATTTTTACAAACCGGATCATTGAAATATTCTTCATTACTTTTAAGCAGAATATAGTTATCTACGCTGTTGTCCCATACATATTTATTCTTGCCGTATTTTTCAGCCAGTGCCATGGCATCCAGTACGTGTCCTATTCCGGCGTTATAAGCCGCCAAGACAAATTTCATCCGTTCGTTTTCATCTTTTATTGCGTTGAAGGAACGGGAAGTGGCAGCGATATATTTCACGGCGGCCTTTATACTCTCTTCCGGATTCTGTTCTTTACCGGGAGGAACTCCCATAGCACGCGCCGTCCGGGGCATGAGCTGCATTAATCCTTTCGCGCCTGCCCATGATACGGCTGTTGTATCAAAGTTTGATTCCGTATAGGCCAGGGAAGCTAAAATACGCCAATCCCAATCTATATCTTTGGCGTATTTCTTGAATAGAGTATCGAAGTGTGAAATCTTTCCGTCTTTGATGGACAAGATGGAACCGTGAGGTGTCCGTTTGCTTATTTCAAAATAACGCTTGCTACTGGCCTGATAGGCAGGAGAAGTCATATTTTCCTGATGCCATTTAGTAGCAGCTTCACCTAGTAGCGGTGAGGTCTTACGTACGGCCCATGAGGCACGTTGGTCAAAACTGACAGCCAGGTCAATATTCAGATTGGGGTAATAAGTCTTGTTTAATTTGGCAAGGTCGTTATCACAGATGGCATAATCTATCTCACCATTGGAAACCTGCATGATTAAATCCTCGGTGGTGATGCTGTCATTATCGACTTCGTGTATCAATATACCGCCACCCAGTTCTTTATCCAGATTGATGAGACGTTCCAGATACTTTCCTGGTTTTACATAGACCTCTTTCCCGATTAATTCTGTCACATTATTCAGTGCTTTCTTCTTTTTTTGAGTATTACGTTGTACCAATACCTGATGGGTGATGATATCTTCCCCGCAAAACTCTACACTGTCTTTGAACTCTTTGGTGACAGGCAGATTATAGGCTATCAGGTCTCCTTCTCCTTGTAATAGTTTATGGACCAGGTCACGTGCATTCTGTGCTACTTTTATTTTCAGTTTTACATCCAATGAACGGGCAAACTGATCGGCCAGCTCATACTGGAATCCCATAGGCTCGCCCCGATAGTCGAAATAAGAAGTGGAACTGTTCAGTGTCAGGACTACTAATTCTCTGCTGTCTTTTATTTGTGGCAAATCATAATTTGTCACTTCGGCAGATTGTTGCCGGTTGCGGCACGCTGTCATGCATATACAGGCAAGAACTAATAGCCAGACATTTTTCATCTTCCTAAAATCTTTTCAATATATAGTTTAAGGATTTCAATGGCCTTTTGGTTGTTGCCTCCATTGGGGATAATAATATCGGCATATTGCTTGGTAGGCTCTATGAATTCGTCATGCATTGGTTTCAGAATGTTCCGGTATTTGTCTATCAGCATTTCCAAGGGGTGGCCGCGTTCCACCATGTCGCGGGTAATCACACGCAGCAAACGTTCGTCGGGTTCGGCATCCACAAAAATCTTTAAGTCCATCAAGTCTCGTAACTCTTTATCATAGAGACTCATGATACCTTCCACAATGATGACTTCCTTTGGCTCTACACGAACTGTTTCGGGCAGGCGTGTGCATACTAGATAAGAATAGGTGGGCTGCTCAATGGGATGCCCTTTGCGCAGGTCGGCAATCTGTTGTTCAAAGAGCGGCCAGTCAAAAGCATCGGGATGGTCGAAATTGGTTTGTTTACGTATTTCCAAGGGAATGGATGACTGATCGTTATAATATGAATCTTGTGGAATGACTGCAACGGAACCTGGGGGCAGGCTCTCTATGATTTTTCTAACTACAGTGGTCTTTCCTGAACCGGTTCCGCCGGCTATACCAATAATTATCATAATAATAGAATGTATTTTAAAACAAAACTGTTACTTTTGCATCAGGTTAAATACTTTAGCCCTGTGTCGATTACAAAAGTAGGATAATTAATTAAAATATCAAGTATGGTTAAGCACATTGTTTTATTTAAATTGAAAGAAACTCTTTCACAGGAAGAAAAATTGAAAGTGATGAATGATTTTAAAGCGGCTATTGAAGCTTTGCCGGCCAAGATAGGTTTTATCCGTCATATATTTGTGGGACTGAATGCCAATTCTGCTGAAAAATGGGATATTTGTCTGGATAGTGAATTCGATACGCTGGCAGATGTCAATGCCTATGCCGTTCATCCGGATCATGTAGCTGCAGCCGGCCTTTTGAAGGAGGTTAAGGCTGATCGTGCTTGTGTGGATTATGAATTCTAAAAGATAGCCTATGAAAAAGATAATCAATCCCTGGAAAGGGATGGAAGGATATAATTGCTTTGGCTGTGCTCCCAACAATGAAGCCGGAGTGAAGATGGAATTTTATGAGGATGGGGATGAGGTAATTAGTATATGGAAACCTCAGCCACAGTTTCAGGGATGGATTGATACGTTGCATGGCGGTATTCAGGCGGTGCTGCTGGATGAGATTTGTGCATGGGTGGTTTTGCGTAAACTACAGACTACCGGTGTTACGTCCAAAATGGAAACCCGCTATATGAAACCTGTTAATACCAACGATTCGCATATCGTATTGAAGGCTTCCATAAAGGAGAGGAAGCGCAATATCGTATTTGTAGAAGCGGCTATTTATAATAATAAGGAGGAACTTTGCACCAAGGCGCTGTGCACTTATTTCACTTTTTCTCAAGAGAAGGCAAAGGAAGAAATGCATTTCTTGAACTGCGAGGTGGAGCAAGATGAGATAATACCTTTAATTTGAAAGAAAAAACAAAGTTTTTGCGATAATTATTTGCTGATATTAAATATAAACTTTATTTTTGTCGCAAGTAAAAAGAAACTGGAACAGATTGCATTTGCGTATGATCTGCAAGTGTCGTCCAAAATTGACATGGATTCGGTGGATCTCTCGGTGTTGTTTGCAAACAGTCTTGACAATGCGATCGAGGCGTGTGAAAAATTGCCCGGGCAAAAAAGAAAAATTTCTCTGCAGGCCAAGAATGAGAAAGGATTGTTTGTGATGAAGATAGAAAACACTGCAAAAAGTGAAGGGAAAATTTCGGAAAAGGCTGCGCCGGGCCTCCTTCCGCAGACGACGAAGAAAGATCGGAAGCTGCACGGATATGGGTTGAAGAGCATTCAGGAGATCGTACAGAGATATGGGGGAAGCATGGAAATTACAAAAGAAGAGGAGCGGTTTGTGCTGTTTCTGTATATTCCGGGGATGATATAGCGCCCGGGATGGAACTTTATCTGCCCCAAAAGCTGTGCGGCAGACTTATCTTGGATCTGCAGACCGCACTCCCTGCGAGATAAAAAGAAGGACTGGTCGACTTATCCCTCTTTCTGTGATATGATAATCCTTGTATTAACAATCACAGAAAGGGGGATTTTCATGGAAAATATGTCTGAGGACAGAGAAAAAAATACGGCGAAAGAGCCGTCAAATCATATATGTATCGGGTTGTTGGCCCATGTAGATGCAGGAAAGACAACCTTGTCGGAAAGTATGCTCTATCTGAGCGGAAGGATCCGGCAGCAGGGAAGGGTGGACCATGGGAATGCCTATCTGGATACTTATGAACTGGAGCGTGCGAGGGGAATTACGATTTTTTCCAAGCAGGCAGAGCTTGTGTTTGGAGAACTGAAGGTTACACTGCTGGATACGCCGGGGCATGTGGACTTCTCAGCAGAAATGGAGCGGACACTCCGGGTGCTTGATTATGCAATCCTTGTGATCAACGGAGCGGACGGTGTGCAGGGGCATACGGAGACACTGTGGAAGCTCTTAAAGCAGTATCGGATCCCGGTCTTTTTGTTCATCAACAAAATGGATCAAAATGGTACGGATGCAGAGAAATTGCTGGAGGAACTGCGTGTGAAGCTTTCAGGAAGCTGTATCCGGTTTGGGGAAGCGGAAGATTCGGAGGAATTTCTGGAAAATGTGGCGATGGCAGAGGAGCAGGTGCTGGAAACGTATCTGGAACATGGTACGATCGAACGGGGGGAGATTTCCAGACTGATCCGGGAGCGGAAAGTATTTCCGTGTTATTTTGGCTCTGCGTTAAAAAATATTGGGGTGAAGGAATTCCTTGCCGGCTTGGAATGCTATGCCAAAGAGCGGTCCTACCCGGAAGAATTTGGCGCAAAAGTCTATAAGATCGCGCGGGATCCGCAGGGGAACCGTCTGACATATCTGAAAGTGACCGGGGGTGTATTAAAAGTCCGGGATCTGATACGATATCAGGATGTAGAGGAGAAGGTTAGCCAGATCCGGATTTATTCCGGTGAGAAATATGATGCGGTTCAGGAAGTGCGTGCAGGGCGCGTGTGTGCGGTGACCGGGCTTACGAAAACGTATCCGGGAGAAGGACTTGGGGCAGAGCCACCATCGGAAGGGCCGGTGCTGACTCCGGTTTTAAATTATCAGCTGATACTCCCGGAAGGATGCGATACCCACGGAATGCTGCTCAAGCTTCGCCAGCTGGAGGAAGAAGATCCGGAGCTTCATATCGTGTGGAATGAGGAACTTGGGGAAATTCATGCGCAGCTGATGGGGGAAGTACAGACAGAGATTTTACAAAGTATGATCCGGGAACGATTTCAGACAGAGGTCACGTTTGGACCGGGAAATATTGTATATAAGGAGACGATCAAACGTCCGGCGGAAGGTGTCGGGCATTTTGAGCCGCTGCGCCATTATGCGGAAGTACATCTGCTTCTAGAACCAGGAGAATCGGGAAGTGGACTTGTGTTTGCGGCAGACTGCAGTGAGGATGTCCTTGACCGAAACTGGCAGCGGCTGATTTTAACACATTTGGCCGAAAAAGAGCATAGGGGTGTGCTGACTGGATCTGCGATCACAGATATGAAGATTACGCTTGTTGCAGGCAGGGCACATCTGAAGCATACAGAAGGAGGAGATTTCCGTCAGGCAACTTACCGTGCGGTTCGCCAAGGGTTAAAATCGACAGAAAGTGTGCTTTTGGAACCGTACTATGAATTTCGGATGGAGATCCCGGCTGAATTTGTCGGAAGAGCACTGACAGATATTCAGAGAATGGCAGGAGAATTTCAGACACCGGATACAGAGGGAGACTTTGCGGTGATCACCGGGAGCGCTCCGGTATCTGAGATGAGGGATTATCAGCTGGAAGTGACAAGTTACACGAAAGGAAGAGGACGACTGTTCTGTACTTTAAAGGGATATGCACCTTGCCACAATGCAGGGGAAGTGATAGAGCAGATCGGATATGATTCTGAGGGAGATCTGGACAATCCGACCGGATCCGTTTTCTGTGCGCATGGAGCAGGTTTTCATGTCAGCTGGGATCAAGTGCCGGATCATATGCATTTGGAATATGTGTGGACACCTGAGGCAGAAAAAGAGAAATCGGCAATTGAGGCTAAGAAAGGTCAGGGAAGCGTACAGAGTGGAAGAGTTTCGAGTAGTTTTTCAAGAAGTGTTGAAGAGGATAAAGAACTAGAGGAAATTTTCCTTCGTACCTATGGAAAAATAGAGAGAAAACGTCCGATTGCTGAGCGGCGAGTAGAGAGCCCGGAGGAAAGACAAAAGCGGATTCGAAAGGATCAGATGGAAGAATATCTGCTTGTAGATGGATACAATGTGATTTTTGCATGGGAAGATCTAAAAGAGCTTGCAAAAGTCAATATCGAAGGGGCGAGAAATAAACTGATGGATGTGTTGTGCAACTATCAGGGATTCAAGAAATGTAATCTGATTCTTGTGTTTGATGCATACAAGGTGCAAGGGCAGGAATTAGGGGTTCAGAAATACCATAACATCTATGTCGTGTATACGAAAGAAGCGGAGACTGCAGACCAGTATATTGAAAAAGTTGTTCATGAGATTGGAAGAAAATACCATGTAACGGTTGCTACTTCGGATAATGTAGAGCAGGTTGTGACACTGGGACAAGGTGGAAAGCTGTTATCTGCCCGGGAGCTTCGGACAGAGGTGGAAGAAGTGCAGCGCCAGATAAGAGAAGAATATCTGAATCGTCCGCAGAAGGGGAAAAACTATCTGTTTGATTATCTCGATGAAGAGATTTCCGGTCAGATGGAAGAGGTACGACTTGGGAAAAAAGAGCTAAAGGATGTCTGGGGAGAGTGAAGATGCAGATAGAATTACGATATCTGAGTGAAAAAGATAAGAAAGAGATCTGTGGATGGAAATGTGCTGTAAAATCCCTTGCTTTCGTTACGGGTAGTCCAAGAAAATAAAATGTTATAGAAATAGGAAACACGAAAGTGATGAATGGATGCAAACAAATTTGATATCATTCATTCCCACTTTCGTGTTTTTGTTTTATAACATTTCTTCTAGTGTCTGATAAAGCGATAGGCAGTTCATTTCGTCGATTGTAAATTCTTTTGTAAAAGCGATGATTCCATCTTGAATCTCCTGGCGGCTGTAATTGTGATCCGATAAGAAATTATCGGTATATTCGTTAATATGCGAATAGAACGTCAGTCCCATCAGCAGATAGTCTTTGCTGTCAGGTTCGACATTTGCGTATAGAAGGTTCTCGGCTTCGTTGATTTTTCCGCCGTCTGCAAGGGAAAGGATCCGTGCGAAAATATCATCGCATGGGGTGTAAAGCCCATCAGAGGGCAGTTCATAGACAGTATCTGACTTCCCAGTAATTAGTTTGATGAAGAAGCTGACGATACTTTTGATCATCCGCATAATATAATCTTGCTCAAATTCCATAGAGACCTCTCCTTATTTCTGAAGCATAGTTTCGGTGTGATGTAGTGTTACAGTTGTAAGCATATCAAGTTGGACTTTGCCAACGGTGTTGTACAATTTCGATCAGTCAAGGAAATCTGTGTCATCATCGAACTGTCTGACTAGCAGATTAATTTCGCCTGTCAAATCCATGGATCCAGTCTGCTTTAAAATAGTAGATGATAAATAAAATCGAACTTAATGTCCAGGTGATCGGGTATGCCCAGAAGATGACTTTGATATCTGGGATGATCCGGACAGCGACGGTAATGTAAGATACACGGATTATGCACCAACAGATCAGCATAACGAACATCGGTATCGTAGATTTTCCAGCCCCGCGGAGGATTCCGGCAATACAGTGCGAAAATGCGAGGAGGAAGTAGAACAAAGTAATGGTACGTGCCTGTGCAGTTCCAAAAGCTACCACTTGTGGATCATTGTTAAATGCGGCAACAAGGTATGGAGCGGTAAAGAAGATAATGATTCCGACAATCTCTGCCATAGTAATGGAACAGAGCACACCGAATTTTGCGCCTTTTTTTGCACGCTCGTACTGTCTGGCGCCGAGGTTCTGGCTGATAAAGGTAGTCAGAGACAGTGCAAAGCATGTGATCGGCAGGAAGCCAAATCCCTCGATCTTTGAGTAAGCACCGCAGCCGGCAACTGCCATTTTTCCAAAGGAGTTGATGTTGGACTGCACGATGACATTTGCGAAAGAAATGATCGAGTTCTGGAAGCCAGAAGGAAGTCCGTTAGAAATAATCAGCTTTAGCATTGGAAAGTCAAAGCGGATTTTCTTTAGGTCAATTTGATAATCTTCTTTGCAGCGCATCAGATGGATCAGGCAGAGGATTGCACTTAAAAACTGTGAAAGGATTGTGGCGACGGCTGCGGATCCCACACCAAATCTGAACACACCGATAAAAAGCAAATCTAGAACTACATTTGTCACAGAGGAAATGATCAGGTAGATCAAAGGATGTCTGCTGTCACCGACAGACTGAAGGATTCCAACAAAAATATTATAGAGTACAAATGCAATGGATCCGAGGAAGTAGATGCGGAAATACAGTACTGAATTTTTTAATACATCTGCGGGAGTCCCCATCCACCTAAGAAAAGTAGGTGTCATGATCAGTCCGATGGCAGTCAAAAGAATTCCTGCCACAATTCCAAAAGCAACGGTTGTGTGAATGGCATCCTGTACTTTTTCCTTCTCGCGTGCGCCAAAGTATCTGGCAATGACGACGCCGGCACCAAGTGAGATGCCATTGAAAAAGCCGACCATTAGAAAAATGAGACTTCCGGAAGAACTGACAGCGGCAAGCGCATCACTTCCAAGGAAGTTTCCAACGATCAGGGAGTCGGCGGTGTTATAAAGCTGCTGGAAGAGGTTTCCAAGGAACAGCGGAATGGCAAATAGGATCATCCGTTTCCAAATGGGCCCCTCAGTCATTAAAGTAGACTTTGTTTTCGTATTCATAATTCAGATCTCTCCATTCCCAAAATAATATCTTTTCTTAATTATAGCATGCCTTCTGATCAGTGAACAAAAAAGTTGTATGAATGAGAAAAATATATTATAATACACAATAATTTGCAACGATTGTGGAAAGAGCCAGACGAGATAAAGACATTTACAGAGGAGGAAGAAAATATCTCGAAAGAAAGGGTACAGAGAATGGGAAAAAAAGGGATTATTTTTGATTTAGACGGAACGATTTTGGATTCGATGCATATCTGGGAAGAAATTGATAAGAAATTTCTTGGAAAAAGAGGACTGGAAGTTCCGGAAGATTATTTGAGAAGTATTGCGCCTCTTGGGTTTGAACGGGCGGCAGTCTATACCATTGAACGGTTTGGATTTTTAGAAACACCTGAGCAGATCATTGCAGAATGGTACCAGATGGCGACAGATGCTTATGCAAATCAAGTACAGCTAAAGCCGTCAGCAGAGGAATATCTTCGTTATCTGAAAAAACGGGGGATCAAGATTGGAATTGCAACATCCTGTGAACCGCAGATGTTTTTGCCGGCATTGGAGCGAAATGGAATTTTGGATCTGTTTGAGTCCTACACAACTGTGCGAGAAGTACCGAGGGGAAAAGAGTTTCCGGATATTTATGAGAGACAGGCTGAAAAGATGGGACTTTTGCCGGAAGAATGTACAGTATTTGAAGATATTCTAAAAGCGGTACAAGGGGCGAATGCAGGAGGATTTTATACGGTAGGTGTGTACGATGCACATTCAAAAGATGAATGGGAAGAAATCCAAAGGCACGCAGACAGCTTTATTTACAGCTATAAGGAGTTGATCAGATGAAGAAGATTATTTTAGCTTCCGGTTCGCCGAGACGCAGAGAGTTGCTCGAGCAGATCGGATATACATTTGAGGTTGTGACAAGCGAAAAAGAAGAGGTATATCAAAGCACGGAACCGCAGGAAATCGTAAAGGAACTGGCGCTTTTAAAAGCAAAGGACGTGGCGGAGAAGACTGCATCGGATAGAGAAGAAGATTGTGGCCAGATAATCATCGGTGCAGATACTGTTGTGGCGCATGAAGGGAAGATTTTAGGAAAGCCAAAAGATAAGGAAGATGCAGCGCGCATGCTGGAAGCACTTCAGGGGGATACCCATGATGTTTATACCGGAGTAGCTGTGATCTGCTATGACAAGGAGGAGCAAGAAGAAGTCATTTCCCATGCGGTCCAGACAAAAGTATATGTAGATGTAATGACAGAGGAGGAGATTCAGTCCTATATTGCTACTGGGGAACCAATGGATAAAGCGGGCGCATACGGAATACAAGGCAGATTTGCAGCATATATTGCAAAGATTGACGGGGATTACTATAATGTGGTCGGACTTCCGGTGTCTTATATTTATAAAGTGCTTCGGGAAAAAATCTGATTATTAAACATGGAAAAAGCCTTTGTTTTTGCGATTTGAAGGAAGTTATAGGGTAAAAAGCAGGAAAAAATAAAAAAACATAGGAATGTAGAAGAAAATCTTTTACATTCTCTTTGTTTTATATTATAATACTGTTGCAATATGCAGAGATGCCGGATTTATGATTCTGACATCCTGTGCAGGAAGCAAGTAAATTAAAGAAATAGATTTGGAGAGTGCAAAAGATGGAACGTAAAGTAGGTACTATATCAAGAGGAATCCGCTGCCCGATCATCAGAGAAGGCGACAACCTCGCAAATATTGTAGTAGAAAGTGTATTAGATGCAGCAACAAGCGAAGGCTTTGAGTTAAGAGACAGAGATGTCATCTCCCTGACAGAGTCAATCGTTGCAAGAGCACAGGGAAACTACGCTTCTGTTGAGGCAATCGCAAGTGATGTAAGAGAAAAATTAGGCGGTGAGACAATCGGTGTTATTTTCCCGATCTTATCCAGAAACCGTTTTGCGATCTGCTTAAAAGGAATTGCGATGGGCGCAAAGAAAGTAGTTCTTATGCTGAGCTATCCGAGTGATGAAGTTGGAAATCAGCTTGTATCTTTAGATAAGCTGGATGAAGCAGGAATCAATCCATACAGCGATGTACTTACTTTGGAGAAATACAGAGAACTGTTCGGAGAGAATAAGCATGAATTTACAGGTGTAGATTATGTAGAATATTACGGACAGCTGATCAGAGAAGCAGGTGCAGAAGTAGAGATTATCTTTGCAAACAATCCGAGAACAATCTTAGATTATACAAAGAATGTAATGACTTGTGATATCCACACAAGAGCAAGAACAAAACGTATTCTCAAAGCAGCAGGTGCAGAGCGTGTATGCGGAATGGACGACATCCTGACAGCGCCGGTAGATGGAAGCGGATGCAATGAGAGATATGGATTGTTAGGATCTAACAAGTCTACAGAAGGCATGATCAAGTTATTCCCAAGAGAGTGCCGTGATCTTGTAGATGAGATTCAAAAACAGATCTTGGACAAGACAGGAAAACATGTGGAAGTAATGGTATACGGAGATGGAGCATTTAAAGATCCTCAGGGAAAAATCTGGGAATTAGCTGATCCGGTTGTATCTCCGGCATTCACAGACGGACTTCGCGGAACTCCGAACGAAGTAAAATTAAAATACCTTGCAGATAACGATTTCAAAGATTTAAGCGGAGAAGCTTTAAAAGAAGCAATTTCCAAGAGAATCAAAGAAAAGAGTGACAATCTTGTCGGAGATATGGCTTCTCAGGGAACAACACCGAGACAGCTCACAGATCTGATTGGTTCCCTCTGTGACCTTACAAGTGGTTCCGGAGACAAAGGAACACCGGTTGTGTTAGTGCAGGGATACTTTGATAACTACACAAACTAGTGTAAAAAGCAGAAACGAGACAGCAGTAAGAACTGTTAAAAGTTTATAAAGACTGGAAATGAGGCATTGCCGATGATCAGAAGATCATTTGGCAATGCCTTTTTCCAATAGTTCAAAAAATGCAATATTTTGTATAAAAAAGCACAAGAAAATGTGAAAGAAAGGTGATACGATACAGTTAGATGAAACAGCAAAGGGAGGAAAAGAACTATGGAAATTAAAAAAGAGAATATGGAGTGGCTTGCAGAAGCGATGCACTATGTAAAGAGCAAAGTGAATGAGAATCTGCCAAAGTATTCAACAGTTTTTCCGACATCAAGTTCCGAAAACCTGATTTATGGAGAAATGGGAAATAAAGATTGGACAGAAGGATTTTGGACAGGGATTTTGTGCCTTTTGTATGAAGACACAAACGAGGAAAAGTATCTTTCTGCATTGGAGACATTGCTCCGCACATTTCAAGAGAGATTAGATCAGAATATTGATTTAAATACACATGATATTGGATTCTTATACTCTTTATCCACACTTGCGGGTTATAAAATTACAGGAAATGAAAAGGCACCGGAACTCTCGGTGCGCGCTGCAGATTGTCTTATGGAACGATACAGTGAAAAGGCTCAGATTATTCAGGCGTGGGGCAATTTGGAAGATCCAAAAGAAAAAGGAAGAATGATCATTGATTGTTTGATGAATTTATCATTATTATACAATATCAGTGAGATTACCGGAGAAAAGAAATATAAAGAAGCAGCAGAACATCATGCAAAACAGGCTCAAAAATATTTAGTTAGAGAAGATTATTCTACTTACCATACATATTATATGAATGTAGATACAGGAGAACCGATCAAAGGAGTGACAGCCCAAGGGTATTCCGATAATTCGGCATGGGCGAGAGGACAGGCATGGGGCGTTTATGGATTTGCGCTCAGCTATGCACATACGGGGATTCTTGCATGTGGGCTTCTGGAATTAAGTAAGCACCTTCAGGTCTTAGATCCAAGAAAGAAAGAATATGAGGAAACGGCAGTTCAAATTGTGAAGTCACTGTTTGAAAATTATACAACGGAGAAAGATCTTTCAAATGGGATTATCAAACATGGAGTATATGCAATTCCATTCCATGTTGGAGTCGATGAATGTTGTATCTGGGGAGACTATTTTTATGTGGAAGCATTAATGCGTTTAAGAAATGTCTGGAATATGTATTGGTAAGGGAGAAGAATGAGATGATTCTGCATGCGTTGGAAAAAGTAGCATCCGAAAAAGGGTTTTCGGTAGACAATTATGGGATGTATTCTGCAGAAGACGAGTGTCAGTTGACGTATGTGCAGGTTGGGATTCTTGCAGCAGTTTTATTAAATGCAGGGGCGGCGGACTATGTGATCACCGGATGCGGAACTGGTGAAGGAGCTATGCTTGCATGCAATTCTTTTCCAGGTGTGATTTGTGGACATGTAGAAGATGCATTAGATGCTTATACATTTGCACAGATTAATGACGGAAATGCAATTGCAATCCCATTTGCAAAAGGATTTGGATGGGGTGGAGAACTGAATTTGGAGTATATCTTTGAAAAACTATTCGCAGAAGAGAGTGGACAAGGATATCCAAGAGAGCGTGCAGTTCCGGAACAGAGAAATAAGAGGATTTTGGATGAAGTAAAAAAAGTGACTTACAAAGATCTGCCTACAATCTTAAAAGAACTTGATCGTGATCTTGTGAGAGGTGCATTGCGGGGGGAAAGATTTGAAGAACTTTTCTTTGCGAATTGCAAATGTGAAACGCTGGCAGAATGTGTGAGAGAAATTTTGAAGGAAGATTAAGATGTTAAAAGTAACAATAAAAAATGCCGAGGGACAGGAAATATTAAGTAAAGAGGGAGAGCAGGAAATTGCATTTCTCTGTGAACGAACTTATGAAGAGGGAGATCGTATTGTAGTGGAAAGCAGTGAGAAAAACTGTTTTCTCTGGCTGCAAGTAGATGAGGTGCTTGGGCGTTCGATGATTTATCTGAAAGATGCAATGGAATATATCATTCCATTTGGTGAGAAGCGATTAAATAAATCACCAAAGGCATTTTGCGGATCAGAACATTTTATTTGGCTAAAACGTGCCAAAGAGTTTGAGAGAAAAACTTACCGAAATCTGGCGCTGAATGTCAACGATCAGTCATGTAGTACAACTTGTTATCCGCATGTATCTGCAAATGTAGAAACGAGAGGAGAAGCTGTCTTTGCAGCAGTCAATGTAGTTGACGGAGTGACTGCAAATGAAGGACATTGGAAGTGGCCGTTTCAATCGTGGGGAATTAATCGTCGTGAGGATGCGGCGATCAAGATTGACTTTGGAAGAGAAGTGGAGATCGATCGGATCATTCTTTATACGAGAGCAGATTTTCCGCATGATAGTTGGTGGGAGCAGGCTACAATCCGTTATTCGGATGGAAGCACAGAGAAAATTTCGATGAAGAAGAGAATACTTCCACATGAATTTATGATTGAAAAAAGGAAAGTGAGCTGGATAGAACTGTGCGATCTGATCAAAGCAGACGATCCATCGCCATTTCCGGCGCTGACACAGATTGAAGTGTACGGAAACGACTTGTAAGTGAAGAAAATTCCAAAAAAGTTACCACATCCTTCAGGATTGCGCTAACTTTTTTTCTGTTGCGGTTTTATTTAGGTTTGCAGGATGCTGTGTATCTAAAGCCGCTCGGAATATTAAGAAGAAAACTGCGAGTATTTCTTCGGTGAGATGCCGACTGCCTTTGTAAATGTCTTCAGGAAGTTACTGTAATCGTTGAACCCGCATTCCTCACATGCCTCATTGACCGATTTTCCTTCAGCAAGCAATGACTTTGCGATCGTGATTCGTTTGGCAGTAATATATTTGTTGATCGTTGTCCCGGTCGCAGATTTGAAAATGCGGCACAGGTAGGAAGGACTCAGATAGAAATTTTCGGAGAGTTCTTCGATTGTCAGTGGATTCTGAATGTGCTGGTTGATATAAGTCAGAATCCGGTCAACCTGCTGGTGCTGTGTCCAGCGCACAGAAGATGTGACAGGAAGATTGTTGTCGGAGAAAATTTTATTCAAAAATACCATTAATTCTGTGAACGTGGCTTTCTCTATAAGATCTGCGCCGAATCCATCTGTGCTGACAAGTTTATGAATGAAGTACTGAAAGAGCTTTTGCTCCTCGGCATTCAGAGAGCGCTTGTGCAGATTTGGATTGGAAGCATCACGAGAAGAAAAGCAGTTATCCAGGTTGGTCTGCCCAGAAGAAAGCTGTTTTAAAAAGTCTGGGAAGATAGATAAAACAATCCGCTCATGGACTTTCTCATCAATATAAGTTAAATGGTGGCTTTCATACTGATTAATGAAGAAAATATCCCCTGGTTCGATGCTGTAGAACCGGTTATCATCATTGTATAAGTGGGAAACAGCAAAAGTTTTCTGATCTAAACAAGAAGCGATTGCTTCTTTACATGAACGTTGTAATTCCATATCAAACCTCCTCAAAATTTGATAAAATTATAACAGATTTTGTGAATTTTTACAATTCGTCTTTGGGTGATTGTACTCTTTTAAAAAGTATTTGCTGCCTTTTTCGGAAAACACCTGCTGCCGTATATTGACATTCTAGGAGCGTCAATTTATAATCAACAATTAGGGGACTAACAAATGGAGGATAATATGGAACGGGACATTGCGATTGGCAGAATAATCGGCATTTTGTCAAATCAGATCAAGAGACAATTTGACAGTTCTGCCTCAAAGACAGGTGTGACCGGAGTGCAGGGACGGGTGTTGCATTATCTTTTGGGACAGCCAAGAGAACAGGAGATTTTTCAGAAGGATCTGGAGGAAGAGTTTAATTTAAGAAGATCTTCAGCTACGGGTATCTTACAGCTTATGGAGAAGAACGGATATATCGAACGGGTTCCGGTGGAATATGATGCGAGATTGAAGAAAATAGTAGTACTTCCGAAAGGGCTGGAGGCAAGTGCGGCAGTGGATGAGGATATACGATATGTAGAATCTAAGCTGCAAGATGGCCTGACAGAGGAAGAATTGGAAATTTTTCGACGGGCAGCAAAGAAGATGCTAAGAAATCTTCAACAGTCGAGGGATGGAGAAGAAAAAGGATAATTTTATCTTGTAAGGGAAAAGAGCGGATAGCTGCAAGGCTAAAAATAGAATTGACAAGTGAAAATAACCGTGCTATTCTGTTACGGTGTAAAATAAAGTGCCGGATGGGCTATAAATTTTTTCTGTTTCTGATTTAAACAGAAAAGATTTATAGCCTTTTTGTGTACTAAAAAAGGAAAAGATAAAGGAGGAATTGTTAAATGAAACAATCAGAAAATCAAATGGGAACGAAAGCAATTTTTCCTCTCTTGATGGGGATGTCTGTTCCACCGATGATTTCGATGCTGATTCAATCTTTATACAATATCGTAGACAGTATTTTTGTAGCTAAGCTGGGAGAGGAGGCGCTTACAGCAGTCTCTCTCGCTTATCCGCTTCAGAATTTAGTACTTGCCGTGGCGGTAGGACTTGGTGTAGCAACGAATGCAGCGATTGCAAGAAATCTTGGAGCAAAAAAAAGTGAGGAGGCAAATGATGCGGCGGCACATGGGCTTGTACTGACAGGTATTCATTCGATATTTTTTATTTTGCTTGGAATCTTTTTTACAAAACCATTTTTGCAGATGTTCACAGATAATCCGACTGTGCTGGAATGGTCCTGTCAGTATTCTTATATTGTAATCTGCCTTTCGTTTGGATCGCTCTTTCATATTGAAATTGAAAAGATGTTTCAGGCGACAGGAAATATGTTTTTACCGATGATCATGCAGGGGGTGGGAGCGATTGTGAATATTATCCTTGATCCGATCATGATCTTTGGACTGTTTGGATTCCCGGCGATGGGAGTACGGGGAGCAGCGACAGCGACGATTCTTGGACAGTTTTCCGCGTGCATGTTATCCATCATCTTGTTTTGTAGACACAGTGGAGGGCTTCAGATTCATATGAAAGGATTCCGCATGAAGGGAAGGATTGTCAGACAGCTGTATCTTGTAGCGGTTCCATCTACCGTGATGATGTCCCTTCCGTCTATCCTGATCGGTGTTTTAAATGGAATTTTAGGAGCTGTTTCCCAGACAGCAGTTGCGGTACTTGGAGTGTATTTTAAACTTCAGATGTTTGTCTATATGCCGGCAAATGGAATCATTCAAGGAATGCGTCCGATCATCAGTTACAATTATGGAGCAGGGGCTAAGAAGAGGCTTCATGAGACAATTAAAGTTAGTGTGCTGGTGACAGCGGTCATTATGGCAGTGGGAACGATTCTGTTTATGGGATTTCCAGAGCCGGTTCTTTCTTTGTTCAGTGCCACAGAAGAAATGCAGAAGATGGGAGCACAGGCGCTTCGGATCATTGGAACTGGATTTATTGTATCTACATTAGGAACAGTATTTGCCGGTGTGTTTGAGTCGATGGGAAAAGGAATTGCGTCTCTGATCGTATCTCTGTTACGACAGCTGGTCATCATTGTTCCATGTTCTTTGATGCTGATCAAGGTGATGGGAGTTGCGGGAGTGTGGTTGACATTTCCAGTATCAGAGGCAGTGGCAGCAGTTGTTGCCTCTATTCTTCTGTACCGTATGATGAAGAAAATTTAGCATGCATAGTTTAGGGCGGCCGGATAGCACCTGTCCACAATCTTAAAGAAAGATTCAGAAAAACAAGGTGGAATTTTTCAGAAAAAAGTAGTAGAATATAGAAAAGATACAGAAAATAAAACCGATACGCACAAGAAGGGGGCGTCAGTATGAATCAGGAATTGATCAGACAGTTAAAATATGTGAAGCAATGCATTGTAAACAAAGAAATGCGTGGAAATGACTGGGAGGAACAACAGGAGGCTGTCAACAAGTTGGAAGAAGTCATTAATTATCTCAAAGATGAAGAAGGAAGAGAAATTGAGTTTGATTCTTAAGAAAATAGAGATCAGCTGTGATTATAAAAGTAATCGCAGCTGATCTTTTAGTTTTTATAAAAAAATTCTGCAGCATACGATGTGATCACAAACTCATTGTCTTTTTAGGTGATCTACGAGGCACATCCAGTCAAAGGTATCTAATAGATGTTCGCCTTCACGGAGGTGATAGCCGACTTTTCCGGCTATCTCATGCTCATTTGCAGAGGGAAAATGTCCGGTCATTTTTGGATAAGTGGAATCTGTCATATAATATTCCCATGCTTTAGAGGCAAGGAATGTACTGAAATATTCCCCCTCCGGATCGGACCAGGCATCTTTACTTCCGCTTCCGATATGGAGGATTCGGGGAGCCACTGTGGCTAATAAAAAGTGTTGGTCAAATGGAAGTTCCTTTTCTTTGCAAGCATAATTTAGAAATGCAGGAGCAAACCAATGTGGAAAAGCAGTTTGGATGCTAAAAAGATTTTCTCCGGTTTTTCCAAGAGATAAGGAAGCGCCACAACATCCGGAACCATTTGCCATGACAGCATGAAAGCGCTCATCATTTGCGCCGGACCACAGGGCTACTTTTCCACAACGACTATGACCTGCTAAAGTTACCTGAGAAGAATCAATTTCCGGAATTTGCTCAACATAATCCATCACACATTGAGCTGCAAAAGCCCATACGGACAAAATTCCCCATTCATGTGCCTTTCTTTGTTTTTGTGTTCCGAAGATAGAGGCGAGTTTACTTGGAAATTGGTTGGCTATATCAGGCTCAGCATCATTTGCATAGAATCCGACCATAGCGAAATTTTGCTTTAGCATTTCTCTTACTGGCCAGTGCCCGGTGTCGTAGTCTGTATCTAAATCTAATGTGTTTGCTTTACAAGTGCGTCTCTTTTCTGCGTTTTTCAGAAAAGTTGCAATCAATGCATCAGGATCTTCGCTGAGAATTCCAAATTGTTGAATATTCCCGGCAGCGTGAAACACGACGATGTTCAGCAATGCCCAGATGC
>ENA-OPSG01000706-OPSG01000706.1-human-gut-metagenome-genome-assembly--contig:-NODE-706-length-20012-cov-11.991532_pt1 | contig 20012 bp, 14 predicted proteins | sample MGYA00241454_ERZ501900 | MGnify/ENA primary metagenome ERZ501900 (study PRJEB25962, sample SAMEA2042225) | human gut metagenome | biome: human gut; feature: human-associated habitat; material: faeces... | reverse complement strand
TGTAACATCGCTGGACGAGGCCTTACAAAAGCTGACCCCGTCTTTCTCAAGTATGACCAACGGCATGGGGACAACATTGAGTCTGAATGGATTGCCTGATGATTATTTCATTTTTCTGGAAAATGGCAAACGCCTGTATGGAGATGACACCTATGCTCGAATCAATGTTGCCAAAATCAAACGTATTGAAATATTGAACGGCGCTTCTTCCGCTCTTTACGGAACAAATGCTATCGGAGGAGTTATCAACATCATTACTGATGATGTAAAAAATGCTATCAATGTTTCCAGCGATACCCGTTATGCCAGTAAAGGACGTTTTACCCAGTCCGTAAACATAGATGTCAATACCGGCAAGTTCGGCTCCTACACCTCTTATCGCCGTCAGCAGGCCGAAGGATGGCAACTGAATCCATATGAGGAAAACTCCAAAACTCATGAATTGGAAGAAACCGGGAAAGTAGCTTCTACAGGCTTCTATGCAAATACTGTCAATCAAAAATTCACTTTCGATGCTACCGACAAACTCTCCTTTTATGCCCGCGGCGGATATTATGACAACAAGACACGCCGCCCTTATGAAGCATACGACTACAACATATTGCATGAAACCTTTAATTATGGCATTGGTGCCCAATACATGATAAATAAAGGGAATTATATTACCGCAGACTGTTACGCCGATCATTTTTCTTCCTCTTATTGTTTTTTTAAAGACAATAAAACCTATAATGGAAAAGCAGGTGAAGAGCAAGTGCGAAAACGGACCCGTAATCACAATCTTAGCATAAAAGGTATCTTTAAATTAGGTAACCGGCACAAACTTTCAGTCGGCACAGAATATATCGTTGATGTCTTGAAAAGTCAAACAGACAATATAGCCAAAGAAGATGCTTATACACTGGCCTTGTTTGCACAAGATGAAATAAAGTTACTGAGAAACCTACAGGCTTTGATTGGTGTACGTTACATTTATCATGAAAATTTCAAAAATCATGCCACTCCCAATGTAGCACTGATGTATAAACCCGGCAAATTCAATTTCCGTGCCTCCTATGCAGCAGGTTTCCGAACTCCTACCCTATCTGAACTCTATGCCACTGACATAGCTAAAAAAAATGACAGGTTGACAATAGGTAATTTGGATTTAAAGCCGGAAAAGAATAATTATTTCTCATTGAGTGCAGAGTATGTACATGAGCGTTTTTCAGTATCAGTCAATGCTTTTTATAATAATATTCGTGACATGATAGATTATAATACGATTGCCACAGGAGATAAAGCTATGGAGCAATATGGTCATAAGGAAGTTCGTCAACGTGATAATATAGCGGAGGCTAAAGTCCACGGAATCAATGTATCCGCCAATGCATACCTAGGTGCCGGGTTCAATTTAAGCGGAGGATACACTCATCTTAATACCCAAGATGTGGAATTGGAACAACCCATCGACAAAAGTATAAAAAACGCATACAATATCAATGCCCAATGGGCGCATTCATGGAAAATATATCGGTTGAATATAAATTTGAACGGCCGTTTCAACAGCAAGCGTTTCTCTAAAAGTTACGGTTATGCTCCCGAGTATCAATTGTGGGATTTAAACACACGCCATTCTTTCAACTTAAAATCTGTAATCATCGAACCCGGATGCGGCATGGAAAACCTGTTCGATTATATGGATGACCGTCCTTATAACAGCAATTATGCGACACTTACCCCCGGACGTTCATTCTACATCAGTCTGTCTTTAAAATTTAAAAGCTAAAAAATCAAAGACTTATCGAAGATAATATAAAATAAACCTCTATCTTTGCAACGGAATTAGTAATCGGGCTATCACATAGCCCGATGCAAGGGAACTCGGTGTAAATCCGGGGCTGTACCTGCAGCTGTAAATCCTCATGATGTTGATTGGATAGTCTAAAACCACTGTTTCATTTGAAGAAATGGGAAGGTTTCCAATCAGAGGAAAGCCAGAATACCTGCTAAGTCTGTTGAACAATAAACACCAAGCTTCCAGGATTAGAAGTATGTGTCCATTCGAACAAGCGTTTTCCAACGTCTATTCCTTTGTGGCATTCCTCTTTATCAGAGGGAAACTTGATGTTTTATTTTGCAAATTAAATAAAACACAATATGAGGTATTTACTTCCTGCTATTCTACTATTAGGTACACAAATTGCAAGTGCCCAAAGTATTCTCAAAGATAAAGACGATAAAGAATTGTCCGTATTACTGAATGAAGTGGTCATCACGGGTACAGGTACTGAACATTATCTGAAAGATGCTCCCGTACAGACTGAAGTCATAACCAGCAAAGCTTTGGAACAATATCAGGCACGCAGTATAGACGATTTGCTCAGTGGTCTTAGTCCTTCATTGACCTTTCATGATGGTGATATGGGGAGCCATATCCAACTAAACGGATTGAACAATGACTATATCCTGATCATGATAAATGGAAAAAGAATGAATGGCGATGTAGGAGGGCAAAACGACTTGAATCAATTAAATCCAGCTAATATAGAACGCATAGAGATTGTAAAAGGGGCCGCTTCTTCACTTTATGGCAGTGACGCAATAGCCGGAGTTATCAATATCATAACCAAACGTAACCGTGAAAAAATGGAGCTCACCAATACATCCCGCATAGGTGAATATGGTGATATACGTCAAAGTACCAGTTTCGGCTTTAATTATGGAAAGATAAAATCTGTAACCGGAATCAACTTCCGGCATACCGATGGCTGGCGGAATACAGACCTACAGTGGGATCAGAATCAATTGAAATCCGGCTCTACTATGTTGACCGTAAACCGTTCTTCAAACTATACCCTGTCCGAGAACATTGAATGGCAAGTCAATCGCAAACTAGACCTCACTGCAGAAGGCACTTATTATGAGCGTTGGGTAATGCGTACACACGGTCCTTGGAAATATCAAGCCAACGATTTTTATTATCGCAACTACACATTTGCAGTAGGAAGTAAATATAAATTAGGAAAACGGAATTATCTGACTGCAGACCTCTCGTATGGCAGATACGGCTACTTCTATGACTATAAGCTAAACGAGCATACTGATTATTTTCTAGACAATGACCGCCATGAACGTATCACCTACTTTGCCGGTCAACGTATCAAACAAAGTATTCAGAAACAAATATTAGGCCAGGTAAAAAGTGTATTTTATCTTGGAGAGGACCATATTTTAAATGCAGGAATCGAATATCAGTACAATCATTTGGAATCACCTCATCACATTGACGGTGACCGCGCTTCCGTTTATACGTTGGCAGCTTATATACAGGAGGAATGGACAGCCAGAGAAAATCTGGTTCTGACTGCCGGGGTACGAGGAACACAACACAAGGAAACAGGATTGAATTTCAGTCCGAAAATATCAGGACTTTATAAACCCGGAGAACATATTAATTTGCGTGCTTCTTATGCTTTAGGCTACAAAGCACCCACTATTAAAGAACTTTATTATAATTATACCGGCGTTATCGGAGGCGGTGCCTTGACTGCATATCATGGCAACACAGATCTAAAAGCACAAACCTCACAATATGCTTCAATCGGTATCGAGTACGTAGGGCAAAAATTCCAAGCCAGTTTAACCGGATACATGAATTATCTTCACAACATGATTGAGCTGGTTGAAATTTCCGTAACTCCCGATGAAAAGTTTCTTGAAGTAGAAAAGAGCAAACAATATAAGAATCTGACAAAGGCACGTATTTATGGTATGGATTTCACCTTCAACTATCGTCCTGCAAAATCTCTCAGCCTTGCCGGCGGATATAGTTATGCTGATCCAAAAGCGCAATATCCTAACAAAGGTATAGATTATATGAAATATCTTCCTATTGATGCTACTTCCAGCCATAATGCAAATTTAAATATCTTATGGCAACATTCATGGAAACTGTATCGTTTGGGTATCGGCATCTATGGCAGATATCAGTCTACACGCCGTTATATAAATGATAATAATGCCGACGGATTCCAAACTTGGCGTATCAACACAGCCCACTCATTATTAAAAATGAAACGGTGGTCATTAACGATGAATGCCGGGGTAGATAATGTATTTGACTATGTAGACCGTACTCCTTTCGGACGGAATCGTGCCACATCAACTCCCGGAAGAACTTTTTATGTCTCCGCCCTCATTAAATTCAAAAACAATTAATAACCAACAATTTATAAATTAATTTTTATTAGTATGAAACAATTCAAGTATTATCTGATGGCGGCTTTTGTTGCTGCCGCAACTTGCACAGGATTCAGTTCCTGTAGTGACAATGATGATGAAGAAAGTACTGTTAATCCTGCTGTGGATGTAGTAACCAGAACCAAGCAACACGACACAGCCATTTTGCTCTGTACTTTTGGCAGTACCTATAATGAGTCCCTTTCTGTTTATGATGATGTGATTGAGGATTTTAAAGCTAAATTCCCCAATACGGATATTTATATGTCATTTACTTCACGTACATGTATCGGACGTGTAGAAGCATCTACCGGCATAGCACGTTATGAATTGGACCAATGGTTGAAAGCAATAGGTGATGCAGGATACAAACGTGTGGCTGTACAATCATTGCATGTAATTCCAGGCGAAGAATATCTTTCATTAATGAATACTGATGTAAAAAAATACTTTATGATTCAATGGTATCCGCATATTGATGTATTGAAAGGTACCAACCTTCTTTCCAGTGCAGAAGATACTAAAGATGTAGCAGAGATACTTTACAAACACTATGAGTCTAAATTAGCAGGCAAGAACAACATCGTGCTTCTAATGGGACACGGTAATCCGGATGAGAATTACAATGCTAACAAAAAGTACTCTGACATGGAAAAAGCATTGCAGGAACTTGCTGCCAACAACAATATCTTTGTAGGTACTGTGGATTATGGTGACATGCTTTTCTTCCCGAAAGAAATAGAGGAAGAACCGGCTAATAGAATTCCTGTAGAAGGATTTGACAAAACCCAATATCCCGACTGTATGTACTCTAAGGTGATGAGCTATTGCGAAAAGAACGGTCTGAACCCATCAGAAGTAAATGTTTATCTTGCACCTTTCATGTCAATTGCCGGTGACCATGCCCACAACGACCTTTGGGGATTGGAAGCTATGGCCGAAGATGACGATGTAAGCAATGTGGAAATCAATACAAATGAATATAGCTGGCGTGAACGTTTGGAGAAATTAGGATTCAAAGTGGACAGAACATTCGAAAGCCACCCGATAGATCAAGCCGGAGCTGATCATGGTATTAAAGACGGATGTAATATGAAAGCCCTTGGCAGTTATCCTGAGATTCGCCAAATTTGGGTAAACCATTTATATGAAAACTGGAATGACGACAGTGCATGGGAGAATGGTGAAGACTATCAACCGGAAGCATAACCAACTTAATATATTTATCTGAAAAAGGCGGAATTTATTTCCGCCTTTTTCAGATACGCCAAAACCGATAGGTAATATCTTTCATCTCATCCCCGTATATCCGATAGAAATGCTGATTGGTATCAGGAGATTTCAAGCCACCCAATTTTTCAATATACGGTCCCAACTTTATATATTCAAAGTTCTGAACGGAAAGACCTTCCGGCAATTCATTCTTCCCCGAATACCAACCCACCTTTACCAAAGCGATAGACTGTCGGTGAAGAAATCCTGCCAACCTTTCCACTTCAAAGGGTTCGGCATCGCCTCCCATAAAACAGACGCAAGTCACCGCCTTTCCATACTTCTGTAAAAGATGCCCAAGACTTTCTTCCGTTAAAGATTCTCCTACATTTTCCAACAAATGAGGGCTATGACAGCCCTTGCACCTATTGGGACAGTTAGAGAGATTGATCGCCAGAGTGACTTCATCCGGAATTTCTTGAAATACGATGTCATAATCAACGTAACGGAGCATAATATCTTTGTGCAGCCTCCTTCTGCCTTGCCTGAGAAAAATTACTGATCCGCTTCATGTACCCGATAACACGTGTCAGATAATCCACATTCCGACTATGACATTCAGGACATTCATGCAAGTATCTCTTATCAATATGCTTACATTCATTGCAAATGGTATTCGGTATATTAAATGTAAAGTAATTACAGCCTTCTATAGCAGCTACCCGAAGTAGTTGTCTGTACTGCTCCTTACTAAGATGTTCTTCCAAATTCATGTGCAAGGCCGAGCCTCCCGTTAAATGCTTTATATAGCGGCGTCCATGCAGACGGAATTTATCGACAACATTCAACGATTTGTCTTCTACAATATAGAAATAACTGTTATAACATTCTCGGAATGTTTGGAAGCCTGCTTCTTTATCCCATTTAGCGTGCTTCACTCCTACATTCTCAGCAGGAATCATTTCGCAATTAAACAAAACATCCTTTGTACGGTACTTCCTATTATATCGTTCAATCATTCCTAAAATCTCCTGAACAAATGCTTCATACTTAGGGTTATCATTGATTTCAATACCCATAAATTGCGCTGCTTCCACCAAACCATTAACACCGATAGTTAGATACTGACGGTTCATATTGATGTAACCAGCATCAAACAAAGGCAGCATACCTTTCGACTGCAACAATTTCAGATTCTCATTATAAGCCAACTGGACTTTGTGTACCAAATCAACCACTTCTTCCAAAAAAAACGGATAAAGTATACCGGATTTCACCGCATGCTGGATGCAACGGTTCAAATTAATAGTCAGCACACTTTTTGAGCCTGTAGAAACCCCACCTGCTCCCAAAGTATAGCTGAAACCATTGTCCTGTATCTCATTGCGAAGACGGCAGCAACTACTTAAAGAATCTGCATTATCACTCATATAAGTAAAGAAAGAATGACCTTCGGAATACATTTCAGCCGTAAAGTCACCATATTCCTTATCTAATACATCACCATCTTTAGTCAAAAGCGCCATTGTTTCTACAGGAAATGTTAAAACAGTACGTGTACGCTCTTTATTAAACCATTTCATGAAACGTTTCTGCAACCAACTTAGTGAATTCCAGTCAGGTTGGCTTCCATCGGGAAAAAAGAAGTTACCAAAAAGACTTTCAAAATAATATTTGTCATAGTAAGCTACATTCCAAAAGACGGCTTGAAAATTACGCGCCCCTGTAGGCTGGTTAATAGAATATACTATTTGCTCGAAACAGTCTGTAATGATTTTGTCTATTGTTCTTTGTTTGGTAGATAAATCAACAATCTTATCGGGATACTTATAATATTCCTGCCCATATTCCAAACCAATGAAATAATTCATATACATCAAAAACTCTGGAGTAGCACAGGCACCACTTAACATACTGGATACAATAAAAACCATATTGACAAATCCACCACAAAAAGATTTCAAGTTAGTAGGAGCCGTAGAGTTCCCTCCCACTGCTATCGTACCATTATTCAACCAAGGATACATAGTAATGCTGGCACAATAATTAGCCAGATTAGTTTCATCATTTTTATAAATAAAATGATGATTCAGAAGTTCCAAATAACGATCGGACAATTCCTTTCCATACATGTCTTTCAAACGGTCAGTCAACAGACGACGGTTGAGACGAATAAAATTTGATTTGGGTAACTCTCCTATCAGCGTAGCAATATTCTTATTCTCCACATTGGCATTCGCATCATATTTACTGCCGGTTGCCGGATTGGAAGCGTCACAATAGTCAAGCAAAAACTTCAGTTTATCTCTCACCTCACGATCCTCCAAATGTTTCTGACGATACAGCATATACGCCTTGGCAACACTGTAATAATGTTCAGCCATCAGGGCCACCTCCACCTGATTCTGGATTTCTTCCACATTCATTCCATCACTGACACTAACGCGACTCAATACAGTAGTAATCACATCCTGGGTAGCAAAACTTCCTACTGACAAAAATGCTTTGGCTATTGCATTTTTAATTTTATCAAGAGAGAAAGTTTCTTTTTTACCATCTCTCTTAATAATAAATACCTCTGAATTAATCATACTTATAAATTAAGGTTATACAAAACACACATTATTCAATATAAGTCTTTCACACACGACAATTCATGGAAACCAGTAATAAAAAGGATCAGTATGATTCGTTCTATCGCCTTTCACCCGAAAGCCATGAATGATATAAACAATAACGGCAGGTCTTCTGACTTGTTTCCGTTGTAGCGCCTTCCCGGTTTTCACAATAACCAGTGGCTAAGAATGTCACAACACTTCCCCACACTATGGGAGGATAAAACTTACAGCTACGGGGATAGTTCCTGATTTGCACAGGATTCCCTTTTAATTCCGTTTCGCGCCAACGGCTAATCCGGAAACCGATATTACTGACAAAGTTAGGAATTAAATCAATAAAACAACTGGAAAAAGAAAAAAAACTTCAAGCAACACTTTTTTCATCTTTTCCGCTTCGTTTAATTATAAAATCCATTATCTTTGCCCCGAATTGGTTTCGGATAGTCTATCTGCTATTCGGATTAAAAGGGAATCGGGTGCAAATCCCGGACAGTCCCGCTGCTGTGAAACTCTGCTGGAATCTTGAAAAATACCTTTGCCACTGATGTGACAATCCTCACATCGGGAAGGCTTCAAGATAAGGAGTCAGTCAGAAGACCTGCCATTCATTAAAGGCTGTTTTTACTCGTGGGATTAGGAAAGCAGTACGAAAGAAAATAAGAAAATAAAAAATTTACGGGAGGAATGCCTATGAAAAAGGTATGTCCACGTTGTGGTGCAACATTTGATTGTATGCACAATGATATTTTATCGTGTCATTGCGCAACTGTCCGACTGGATGCTCTGCAACGCACCTATTTAATGGAGAATTATTCCGATTGCCTGTGCGTAGGCCAGGAATACGAGGACATGGCGGAGCATCTGGATTATATATGTCCCATGATTTATCCATCCCACTATGGGCCGGGAAATTTTGGAATAGAGTATCCAGATACCCAGCCTTATGATACAATATTAAATGCATTGAATGGTTCCAGGGAGCTTCTGGCCGCATCCGCGAAGGATGACACGCCTCAGGCAGTGGTAAGGCCGTGGCTTCAGGACTTTACGGCGTCCTATCTGGAACATTATATTAGATATGGCGACGAACAGGTGAGGCAGCAGATTCAGGCTGTCTACGATGCCGGCTATGACCAGTGGATTCTCTGGGATGCAGGTGTCAGCTATCACTACGGCGGGCTGCTGACTCCGGAGGAAGCGGCAAAAGAGGACGAGCGAATAGCCCGGTAAAGCACCGCCCGGTAAAACGGCGGAACATAAAGCCATATGAAAAGGATGGTGACAGGCATTGTTCGATTTAGAGGAAGAACTGAAGAAACTCCCGGCCAGTCCGGGGGTTTATCTTATGCACAATGACAGAGATGAGATCATATACGTGGGCAAGGCCATCAGTCTTAAGAACCGGGTCAGGCAGTATTTTCAGAGCAGCAGGAATAAGACGGCTAAAATTGAACAGATGGTGTCCCACATTGCGTGGTTTGAATATATCCTGACGGATTCCGAGCTGGAAGCCCTGGTGCTGGAGTGCAACCTGATTAAGGAGCACAGGCCGCGGTACAACACCATGTTAAAGGATGACAAAAGCTATCCCTATATCAAGGCAACCATGGGGGAGGATTTTCCGCGCCTTTTGTTTGCCAGGGATATGAAGAAGGACGGCAGGAGCCGTTACTTTGGCCCCTATACCAGCGCGGGGGCCGTGAAGGATACGCTGGATTTGATACACAAATTATACCGCATCAGGACCTGCAGCCGGAACCTGCCAAAGGATACGGGAAAGGAGCGTCCATGTCTCAATTACCATATCAAGCAGTGTGACGCCCCCTGCCAGGGATATATTTCCAGGGAGGAATACCAGTCCAACTTCAGTCAGGCCCTGGACTTTTTAAACGGCAGATACGACCCTCTCATAAAGAGTCTCCAGGAAAAGATGCAGACGGCCTCCGACAGCCTGGAGTTTGAGCGGGCCATTGAGTACCGGGAGCTGTTAAACAGCGTGAAGCAGGTGGCGCAGAAGCAGAAGATAACCAGCAGCGGCATGGAGGACCGGGATATCTTGGCTATGGCCAGGGATGAGAGGGACGCGGTGGTACAGGTGTTCTTTATCCGCGAGGGCAAACTGATCGGCAGGGACCATTTCCATATATCGGCTGCAACGGCGGAAAATGAGGGCGAGATTCTGGACAGCTTTGTAAAGCAGTTTTATGCGGGCACTCCTTTTATTCCAAGGGAACTGTGGCTCCAGCACCCCCTGGGGGATGAGGAGGTCATCAGCCAGTGGCTGTCCGCCAAACGGGGGCAGAAGGTAAGGCTGGTGGTTCCAAAAAAGGGAGAGAAGGAACGTCTGGTGGAGCTGGCGGCCAGGAATGCCGCTCTGGTGCTGTCCCAGGATAAGGAGCGGATTAAGAAAGAGGAGCTTCGCACCATCGGGGCAATGAACCAGATTGGAGAGCTCATTGGCATTGGAGGAATCCGGCGCATGGAGGCATATGATATCTCCAACACCAGCGGAGTGGAGTCTGTGGGCTCCATGGTGGTATACGAGGACGGCAGGCCCAAGCGCAGCGATTACAGAAAATTCCGCATCAAGACGGTCCGGGGCCCCAACGACTACGCGTCCATGGAAGAGGTGCTGACACGCAGGTTTTCCCATGGCATGAGGGAAACGGAGGAACTGAAGGAAAAGGGAGCCGATTTGAGCCTGGGAAGTTTTACCAGATTTCCTGACCTTATCATGATGGACGGCGGCAGGGGCCAGGTGAATATAGCCCTGGAAGTCCTTGGCAAGCTGGGGCTTTCCATTCCGGTGTGCGGTATGGTGAAGGATAATAATCACAGAACCAGGGGACTCTATTATAACAATGTGGAGGTGCCCATTGACCGGCACTCCGAAGGGTTCAGGCTCATCACCAGGATTCAGGATGAGGCGCACCGTTTTGCCATCGAATACCACAGAAGCCTCAGGGGAAAGGGCCAGGTAAAATCCATACTGGACGATATTCCCGGTATCGGGCCGGCCAGGAGAAAGGCCCTCATGCGCCGCTTTAAGGATATAGAGGCGGTGAGGAGCGCCTCAGTGGAAGACCTGGAGCAGACGCCCCAGATGAACCGCAGGTCGGCCGAATCCGTGTACCGCTACTTCCATCCGCGGCCGGACGGGACTGAAACCGGGGCCGCCACAAACCCGGATGACGGGATTGAAATGGCTCCCCAGAATCTGGAAACACAATGATAAAAATACATGACAACCGAATCAAATTATGATAGTATGATAGAAGTTAAACGAGAAGTAAAACCAGGTCAAGGGGGTATTATCATGCATGGAGTAACTATATCGGAATTAATCGTAAAAATGAAGCTTAAAAACACCACGCCGGAGATTGACACGGACAAGATTGTGCTGACCCATCCGGACGTGAACCGTCCGGCCCTGCAGCTCACGGGTTTCTTTGACCATTTTGACAGGGAGCGGGTTCAAATCATCGGATACGTAGAGCAGGCATATATTAATACCATGGACCAGGAGCAGAAGCGCCGGATGTACGATAAGCTCACATCCAGCCAGATTCCCTGTCTGGTGTTCAGCCGCGACCAGGAGCCGGATGAAGACCTTTTGGAATTCTGTAATTACTATGGCGTTCCCTGCCTTGTGTCTGATAAGACCACCTCTGCCCTGATGGCAGAAATCATCCGCTGGCTTAACGTGAAGCTGGCTCCCTGTATCAGTATCCACGGCGTTCTGATTGACGTATTCGGCGAGGGCGTGCTGATTATGGGCGAGAGCGGCATCGGCAAGAGCGAGGCTGCCCTGGAACTGATTAAGCGGGGACACCGTCTGGTGACGGATGACGTGGTGGAGATACGCCGGGTCAGCGATGACACCCTGATTGGAAGCGCTCCTGACATCACCAAGCATTTTATCGAACTGCGCGGCATCGGTATCATCGATGTAAAGACCCTGTTCGGTGTGGAGAGCGTTAAGGATACCCAGTCCATTGACATGGTCATCAAGCTGGAGGACTGGAGCAAGGATAAGGAGTACGACAGATTGGGCCTGGAAGACCAGTACACGGAATTTTTGGGCAACCAGGTGGTCTGCCACACCATCCCCATCCGTCCGGGACGTAATCTGGCCATTATCGTGGAGTCCGCGGCTGTCAACTACCGCCAGAAGAAGATGGGCTACAATGCAGCCCAGGAGCTTTACAACCGGGTACAGGCCAATCTTGGAAAGGGCCAGGAAAATTAAGTCTTAAGCGAGGAATGTATTTTGAATCTGGAACATATGTTGAAAGAGGTGCTTGTATCAGAAGGGGCGGCGTGCCGTTTCATGGAACCCATGAGCAGCCACACCACCTTCCGCATCGGGGGGCCGGCTGAAGCCTATGTGTGCCCCGGCAATGAAGAGGAGCTGGGAAAGGTTATCTGCCTGTGCAGAGAACACGGTATTTCCTGGAGAGTGCTGGGAAATGGCAGCAATCTCCTGGTCAGCGACAGGGGAATCGAGGGCGTGGTCATTGCGATGGAAGGAAACTGGTGCTATGCCGGGGCAGAGGGAAACCTTATACGTGCGGGGGCAGGTGAACTGCTGGCCCGTGTGGCCCGCGTGGCCCTGGAACACGGTCTGACCGGTATGGAATTTGCCGCAGGCATACCCGGCAGCGTCGGCGGTGCCCTGGTGATGAACGCGGGGGCCTATGGATCTGAGATAAAGAATATCCTCAAATCAGCCAGGGTCATGACAAATGAGGGAGAGGTGCTGGAGCTTTCCCGGGATGAACTGAAACTGGGATACCGCACCAGCTGTATCCCCGACAGGGGATATACGGTTCTGGAGGCATCCTTTCAGCTGGAATCGGGGGACCGGGCGGCCATTGAGGCCCGGATGAAGGAACTGGCGGCCAGACGGAGGGAGAAACAGCCTTTGGAATATCCCAGCGCAGGCAGCACCTTTAAACGTCCTCAGGGATATTTTGCTGGCAGGCTCATAGAGGATGCCGGTCTCAGGGGATACGGCATGGGCGGTGCCAGGGTATCGGAGAAGCACTGCGGTTTTGTGATCAACGGCGGAAACGCCACTGCGTCCGATGTCATGGCCCTTTGTGGTCATATCAGAAAGACGGTGATGGAACAATCCGGCGTGGAGCTTGAGATGGAAGTGAAGCGCTGGGGGGAATTCTGATTTGAAATGCTAATCTTACGTAACTGAGGAGGATGGATGAAGCTTGTGATTGTAACCGGAATGTCCGGGGCAGGCAAGACAATTGCACTGAAAATGCTGGAGGATTTGGGCTTTTACTGTGTGGATAACCTGCCCATATCTCTGGTGGATAAATTTGCCCAGCTGGCAGCGGCCGGCAGTGACATCAGCCAGGCCGCCCTGGGCATAGACATCCGCAGCGGCGAGGAACTGAGCCAGCTGGATGCTATTTTCAGGGGATGGAAGGAACTGGGGATGGATTACCAGATTCTGTTCCTGGATGCCAATGACGGGGTCCTGATTAAGCGGTACAAGGAAACCCGCCGCAGCCATCCCCTGGCCGGGACAGGCAGGCTGGACAAAGGAATTGAAAAGGAGAGGGTCAAGCTGGCCTTTCTCAAGAAAGATGCGGATTTCATCATTGACACCAGCAAGCTTCTTACCAGGGAGCTGCGGCAGGAACTGGAGAAAATATTCCTCAAACACCAGGAGTACTGCAACATGTTCGTCACAGTCCTCTCCTTTGGCTTTAAGTATGGGATTCCGGAGGATGCGGACCTGGTTTTCGACGTGCGTTTTCTGCCTAATCCCTACTATGTGGAGGAACTGCGCCAGCTGACAGGGGAGGATCAGTCTGTCCGGGATTATGTGATGCAGGGAGGCACCTGCGCGCAGTTTTTGGACAAGCTCTATGATATGATGGATTTCCTCCTGCCTAATTATATCAATGAAGGAAAGAACCAGCTGGTGGTGGCGGTGGGATGCACCGGAGGCAAGCACCGCTCCGTGACGGTTGCCAGGGCCCTTTGCGGCCACCTGACCGCCAAGGCCGAATACGGCATCAAAATAGAACACAGGGACATCGACAAAGACAATAAAAGGAAGTAGCGGACATGTCATTTTCTTCCAACGTAAAAGACGAGCTGTCCAGGCAGATGCCCGGGGCTCGCCACTGCCAGATAGCAGAAACAGCAGCTATCCTGAGTCTGTGCGGCAGGGTAAAGATATCGGCCTCAGACCGTTTTTGGATTGAAATCCATACGGAAAATGTGGCAGTTGCAAGAAAGTACTTTACATTATTGAAAAAAACATTTAATATAAGAACGGATGTCTCGATTCGCAGTGGAATGAATCACGTGCGGAGCAGGACATACATCGTAGCAGTCAGAGAACATGAGGAAGCCCTCAAGGTCCTGCAGGCAGTGAAGCTTATTAATTCCCAGGGTGAAATTGGTGAAAACCTTTCCCTGATTCGGAATGTAGTTCTTCAGAATGCCTGCTGCAGACGGGCTTTCATACGTGGCGCCTTCCTGGCGGCCGGTTCCATCAGCGCCCCGGAGAAGTTCTACCACTTTGAAATCGTGTGTCCCACCGAGCCGAAGGCGGAACAGCTTAAAAACATCATTGCTACCTTTGATATCGAGGCCAAGATAGTGCCGAGGAAAAAGTACTATGTGGTCTATATCAAGGAGGGCAGTCAGATTGTGGACATCCTTAACGTGATGGAGGCTCCGGTATCCCTTATGGAGCTGGAGAATATCCGCATTGTCAAGGAGATGAGGGGCAGCGTAAACCGCCAGGTCAACTGCGAGACTGCCAATATCAATAAGACCGTGTCAGCTGCGGTAAAACAGATAGAGGACATCCGTTTCATCCAGTCTGCTGCCGGTCTTTCGGGTCTGCCTGAGAGCCTTCAGGAGATGGCCCGTATACGGCTGGAACGGCCGGAGGCGACCTTAAAGGAATTGGGGGAGGCCCTGGAACCGCCTGTGGGTAAATCGGGCGTGAACCACCGTTTGAGGAAATTAAGCCTTGTGGCTGAGGAACTGCGGCAGCAGTATCCAGACCGTAATACATCAAGTTTGCAATAGTTTTATCAAGTACGAATCAGTACGGGCACCTGAATGGCAGCCGGGATGCGGCCAGATTGGAACATGACCATTGGAACGTATCAGGGGCTGTGCACCATTCAAAGGAATGAGGAGGATTATTATGGTAAAGAAATTGATTACAGTTGAATTGGCATCAGGACTTGAGGCGAGACCGGCAGCAATGCTCGTGCAGGTAGCCAGTCAGTACGAAAGCGCGATTTACCTGGAAGCAGAGGCAAAGCGTGTGAATGCCAAGAGCATCATGGGAATGATGACTCTCTGTCTGACCGCAGGCGAATCCATTTTGGTGGAAGCCGACGGAAAGGATGAGGAAGCAGCTGTAACTGAAATTGAGAAGTATCTGAAAAACCAGTAACTACCGGTCCGTTTGTTTGGAGAGATAGATAATGGGAATCAGGCAGGACTTGCCTGGTTCTCTTTTCTTTTATCCGGATTTATGATAAACTGTTACTCGAATGATACCGCAAGGATAAGGAGAGAATAGGGAATGGCATTTACCCATTTGCACGTCCATACGGAATACAGCCTTCTGGATGGTTCCTGTAAAATCAAGGAGCTGACAGCCAGGGCAAAGGAGCTTGGCATGGACAGCATGGCTGTCACGGACCATGGTGTGATGTATGGAGTCATTGATTTTTATAAAGCTGCCAGGGAGGCCGGCATTAAGCCCATACTGGGATGTGAGGTCTATGTGGCCCCGGGCTCCCGCTTTGACAGGGAAACGGTAAGCGGCGAGGACCGGTATTATCACCTGGTGCTGCTGGCAGAGAACAACAAGGGTTATGAAAACCTGATGAAAATTGTGTCCAAGGGGTTTGTGGACGGATTTTACTATAAACCCAGAGTGGACTATGAGGTGCTGCGGACCTACCGCGAGGGAATCATTGCCCTCAGCGCCTGTCTGGCAGGGGAGGTGCAGCGCTGCCTGACCAGAGGAATGTATGAGGAGGCGGTCAGGGCATCCGAAAGGTATGTGGACATATTCGGAAAGGACAACTTCTTCCTGGAGCTTCAGGACCACGGGCTGCCGGACCAGAGGCTGGTAAACCAGGGCCTTATGCGCATGAGCAGGGATACGGGCCTTAAGCTGGTGGCCACCAACGATATCCATTACACCTATGCCGAGGATGAGAAGGCCCATGATATCCTTCTGTGCATCCAGACCGGCAAGAAGGTGGCGGATGAGGACAGGATGCGCTACGAAGGGGGCCAGTACTACTGTAAGTCCGAGGAGGAAATGCGGGCCCTGTTCCCCTATGCGCCTGAGGCCATTGAAAATACCCATATGATAGCGGAACGCTGCAATGTGGAGATTGAGTTCGGGGTCACCAAGCTTCCGAAATATGAGGTGCCTGAGGGCTTTGACTCCTGGAGCTACTTAAACCATCTGTGCCGTGAGGGCTTTAAGACCCGTTACCCGGATGATGACGGCACACTGAGCAGCCGGCTGGACTATGAGCTGGATGTTATCCGCTCCATGGGATACGTGGATTATTTCCTGATAGTGTGGGATTTTATCAACTATGCCCGTTCCCAGGACATTATCGTGGGGCCTGGGCGGGGTTCCGCTGCCGGAAGCATTGTAAGCTACACACTGGGAATCACCAATATTGATCCGGTGCGTTATAATCTTCTCTTTGAGCGTTTCCTGAACCCGGAGCGCGTGTCCATGCCTGATATTGATATTGACTTTTGTTATGAGCGGCGCCAGGAGGTAATTGACTACGTGGTGCGCAAATACGGCAAGGACCAGGTGGTGCAGATTGTCACCTTCGGTACCCTGGCTGCTAAGGGTGTTGTCCGCGATGTGGGGCGTGTGCTGGATTTGCCCTATTCCCTGTGCGACACCATTGCCAAGATGATCCCGGGGGATCTGGGGATGACGCTGGATAAGGCTCTGACCATGAATCCGGATCTTAAGAAGGCATACAATGAGGATGAACAGGTCCATTATCTCATCGACATGTCCAGGCGTCTGGAGGGACTGCCCAGGCATACCTCCATGCATGCGGCCGGAGTGGTGATTGGCAGCCGGTCCATTGACGAGTTTGTGCCTCTGTCCAGGGCCTCTGACGGCACCATCACCACCCAGTTTACCATGACAACCATCGAGGAGCTGGGACTTCTCAAAATGGATTTTCTGGGGCTGCGGACCCTGACGGTTATCCAGAACGCGGTGCGGCTGGCTGAAAAGGACTACGGCATAACCATTGACATTGACCACATTGATTTTGACGATAAGAAGGTGCTTGAATCCATCGGAACAGGCAGGACCGAGGGCGTGTTCCAGCTGGAAAGCGCGGGGATGAAGAGCTTCATGAAGGAGCTTAAGGCGGAGAACCTGGAGGATATCATAGCAGGTATCTCCCTGTACCGTCCGGGCCCCATGGATTTTATACCCAAATATCTGAAGGGAAAGAACGACAGGGCTTCCATCACCTATGACTGCCCCCAGCTGGAGCCCATATTAAGCCCTACCTATGGCTGTATCGTGTACCAGGAGCAGGTGATGCAGATTGTGCGTGATTTGGCCGGATATACTATGGGACGAAGCGACCTGGTGCGCCGTGCCATGAGCAAGAAGAAAACGTCGGTCATGGAGAAGGAACGCCAGAACTTTGTCTACGGCAACCAGTCGGAAGGGGTTAAGGGCTGTGTGAACAACGGCATTGACGAGAAGACGGCAAACCACATCTACGATGAGATGATTGACTTTGCAAAATACGCTTTCAACAAGTCCCACGCAGCGGCTTACGCGGTGGTGTCTTACCAGACAGCCTATCTGAAATACTATTACCCCAGGGAGTTTATGGCGGCCCTCATGACATCGGTTATGGACAATGTAAGTAAATTTTCAGAGTATGTGCTGACCTGCCGCCGCATGATGGGCATTCCGGTGCTGCCGCCGGATATCAACGAGGGCGAGAGCGGCTTCTCCGTGTCAGGGGACGCTATCAGCTCACTGCAACCTCCACCTCCTGGGTTCAAGCGATTCTCCTGCTTCAGCCTCCTGAGTAGCTGGGAGGCCGTTGAGCACAATATCCACGCTGTCCAGGTGCTGGAACTGCCCATACAGGGCGGGCTCCGGCAGGGCCACGCAGTATTGGTACTGCTTCAGAATGTCCAGACTGTCGCCCACCGACTTGATGGCCTTGTGGGGACAGATGCGGATACAGCTTCCGCAGTCGATGCACCGGTCGGGCAGAATGGTGGCCTTGCGGCCGCGAACCCGGATGGCCTCGGTGGGGCAGCACTTGATGCAGGTGGTGCAGCCCCGGCAGCGCTTCAGCTCCAGGACCACCGAATGTCTCATGGACATGGAGCCGCGTCACCTCGCTTTTCCAAGCTCATCGCGCTCAGGAAACCTTGATTTTAACCGTAACGGTGGTACCCTTGCCCACCTCGGTGTCAATGGTCATCTCGTCGGAGTAGCGCTTCATATTGGGCAGGCCCATGCCAGCGCCGAAGCCCAGCTCCCGGGCGGTCTGCCCGGCGGTGGAGTAGCCCTCCTGCATGGCCTGCTCCACGTCCGGGATGCCCGGCCCGGTATCGGTCATGCGGATAACAATCTGATTGGCGTCCACCTCCACCTCGGCCTGGCCGCCGTCGGCGTGGATCACCATATTGATCTCGCCCTCATACATGCAGATGGACGCACGGCGGATCACGTCCTGGGGCAGTCCCAGCTTCTTCAGCGTCAGCTTCATTTTGCTGGAAGCCTCGCCGGCCTCGATCAGATCGCCGCCCTCCACAGGGTAAACCAGTCTAATTGTCTCCATCACAATTCCCTCGCAATCCATTGGAATATAACAGGCCGCACGCCTCGTACATACGCTTGGGGCAGGTCATAACTACAATGTCACGCTCCTCCGCCAGAGACAGAATGTCCGGCCCCGGCACCTTACCCCGCACAAAGACAATACATTTCATCTCCACCATATCTGCGGTGCGCACCACCTGGGGGTTGACCAGGCCGGTGAGCAGCAGCGCCTGGTTCTTGACAAAGGCCAGCACATCGCTCATGAAGTCGCTGCCGCAGGCGGAAAAAACCTCCCGGTCCAGATGCTCCTCCCCCCACAGCACCTCGGCGTGCAGAATCGTCTTGATATCAGACAGCCTCATTGGCCACTCCTCCTTCCGGAAGGGAAAACTAAACTGTAAGTTCAATGGTATTGTACCACAAACCGGCGCAAAGTGCAAAGGGTTCGTTGAAATATTCACAAAGTTTTGAGATTGAACGGCTTGGTTTTAGTCAATCCGTGCAGTTGACAGTTGGATAGGGCATCCGATATAATATACTTTAACGGAGTAAAGCGATAACCCGGTGCGAAGCCCCGTTCTATTTCAAATTGGAATATCGAGGAGGCCATCTGTCATGGGAAACGAACGTGTTTACAACTTTTCCGCCGGCCCTTCCATGCTGCCGCTGGAGGTATTGGAGCGGGCAGGAGCCGAGATTACAAACTACCAGGGCTCCGGCATGTCCGTCATGGAGATGAGTCACCGCTCCAAGGTGTTCCAGAAGATCTTTGACGATACCAAGGCCAAGCTGCGCGCCCTGCTCAACGTGCCGGAGGGATACCAGATCCTCTTCCTCCAGGGCGGCGCCTCCACCCAGTTCTCCATGGCGCCCCTGAACCTCATCGGGGCCACCGGCAAGGCCGACTACGCCGTGACCGGCAACTTCTCCAACATCGCCTACAAGGAGGCGCAGAAGTACGGCCAGATCCATCTGGCCGCATCCTCCGCCGACAAAAACCACACCTGCATTCCCCAGCAGAGTCAACTGGAGCTGGACCCTGAGGCCAGCTATTTCTACTACTGCGCCAATAACACCATGCAAATTGCCACAACCAACAGGATAGTTAC
>ENA-OPSG01000704-OPSG01000704.1-human-gut-metagenome-genome-assembly--contig:-NODE-704-length-20048-cov-8.476417_pt1 | contig 20048 bp, 19 predicted proteins | sample MGYA00241454_ERZ501900 | MGnify/ENA primary metagenome ERZ501900 (study PRJEB25962, sample SAMEA2042225) | human gut metagenome | biome: human gut; feature: human-associated habitat; material: faeces... | reverse complement strand
ATGGGACTTTTTATGAATTTCCTCGGATAATTGAAAATCTCGGATAATGCGCCCTATCCCAGAACTCGGATAGGGCGCAATTATACACCACTTGGGGAAGTGGTGCATTGCGCCCTGCCGGGAGCTTCTCCGCTGCCGCTCCGGTCGGCGCAGAGCCAACGTCCACTGGACGTTGTGCGCCCTGCGGACAGCAGATGATTTCCGTAGATTTTCAATCTGCTCCAATCATCACAGGGGAAGCTGCCCTTCCCCTGCGCTGGCTTTGCCAGCTACCCCTTTGTGGCTTTGCCGCCCCAAAATAGCTTACATTGCAATCCGCTCCCGCCCGATAACTTTTTCGGAATTTAGCTATATTTTATGAAAGGAATAGTATATAATGGAGCTAGCAATAATTTAGGATTTGCAGAGGAGATAAACAGAAATGTTAAAGGAACTTTTTACAACATTTGCTAAAATTGGTATGTTTACTTTTGGCGGTGGATATGCAATGATTTCTTTAATAGAACATGAATGCGTAGAGAAGAAGCAATGGCTTACCTCAGATGAATTGATGGATATTACAGTGATTGCAGAATCTACACCAGGTCCAATTGCTATTAATTGTGCGACTTATACAGGATACAAAAAAGCGGGTATAAAAGGAGCAGTTATAGCTACAACCGGAATGATTTTACCTTCGTTTTTAATTATTCTTTTGATTTCTGCATCTATGGATAATTTATTGGAATATGATTTGGCAGCAAAAGCATTCAAAGGAATTCGTGTAGCAGTGGGTTTGTTAATTGTACAGGCAGGAATAACTATGACAAAAAAGATGGTAATGAAAAAACCTCATAAATATATAAGTATGGGATTTGTAATTGCCTTTTTCGGAGTAGTGATGTTTCTTAACATATTCCAAATTCATTTTTCCACAATGTACTTAATTGTAATATCGGGAATCCTTGGTTTCTGTATTTATAGCATAATTAGAAAGAAGGAGACAAAATGATAGTTTTATCGTTATTCATAGAATTTTTCAAGATTGGATTATTTGCTTTTGGCGGAGCTTATGGAGCTATCCCTCTGATACAAGAAGTTGTTTTGAAAAATGGCTGGATGGATAAGGAAATGTTTTCTAATATGATTGCCATTAGTGAATCAACACCCGGCCCTATCATGGTAAATGCTGCAACGTATATAGGAAATAGTCAGGCAGGATTTTTAGGTGCAATAGTAGCAACATTAGGTGTGGTTTTACCTTCATTTGTTATTGTATTGCTAATTGTAGTTATGTTTCATAAATTCATAAAAAATGGAAAAGTACAAATGATTTTAAAAGGGATAAAGCCTTGCCTTATGGGAGTTATTATTGCAACAGGATTATTTATGTTGGGTTCTATCATTATAACACCGAACAAAACACAAGTAATTGATTATAACTCGTTGACTATTTTGATAATTTTAGTTTTTATTTCAAGTGTCTTTTCCCTAAAAAAGAAAAAGACAATTTCCCCCATTTTGTTAATAATAGTTTCAGCAATAATGGGGTGTATTTTGCTATAAGATAAATGTCTATTTATTGATTCACATACAACTTTTGGTTTGTTGAATTGACAGCCCATCCAAAAACTAAATAACCCACCGCCCACCGGCGGCACACCCAAGCAGGAAACTGAAAAAGTTATCCTGCTTTTTTCATGCCCGAAATCCGGGAGAAAGGAGGGCGCACACTTGCCATGCCCGCACTGTAAAATCACCATCATCAAGCGGAGCAACAATGAATCCGCTGTTTCTGCCGCCGCCTACCAGAGCGGCGAGAAACTGTTCTCTGAATACGACCAAGAACAGAAATACTATCCCTATAAAAACGAAGTCACCCACAAAGAAATCATGCTCCCGCCCCATGTGCCGCCGGAGTTTGCAGACCGCAACACTTTATGGAACTCTGCCGAAGCGCAGGAAAAACAATGGAACTCCCAGCTTGCCCGGAGGTTCGTGCTTGCCATCCCAAGGGAAATCCCGCCGGGACAGTACGCCGACCTTATCCGTGACTACTGCCGGGAGTTTTTTGTTTCCAAAGGCATGATAGCCGACTTTGCCATCCACGACAAGGGGGACGGCAACCCCCACGCCCATATCCTGCTCACCATGCGGGCGATGGACGAAAAAGGGAAATGGCTCCCCAAGTGCCGCAAAGTATACGACCTTGATAAAAACGGCGAAAGAATCCGGCTCCCGTCCGGCAGGTGGAAATGCCACAAGGAGAACACCGTGGACTGGAACGACCAGAAATACGCCGAAATCTGGCGGCAGGGATGGGCGGACACAGCCAACCGCTATCTGGAAGCCAACAACCGCCCGGAACGGCTTGACCTGCGCTCCTATGCCCGACAAGGGATTGACCAAATCCCCACCGTCCACATGGGGCCAGCCGCCTGCCAGATGGAGAAGAAAGGAATCCAGACCAACATCGGCAACCTGAACCGGGACATCAGAGCCGCCAACTCCCTCATGCAGTCCATCCGCCAGATGGTACGCCATTTAAAAGGCTGGATTGCCGACTTAAAGGAGAAAAAAGCCGCTCTGATGGAAGCATTGGAGCAGGCCAAGGAACCGACACTCCCGGAGCTGCTTTTTCAGTATCTGGAACTGCGGAGCGGGGAACGTGCCGGCTGGACTTCCAGAGGAAAGCTGAAAGGAACCGTTGCCGACTACAATAAAGTGCAGGCGGCTATGGACTTCCTGCGGAAGAAAGGAATCTCCACCGTGGGGAGCCTTGACACCCGGCTGGACGAAATCAGCCAGAACGCCGTTTCCGTCATGGGGAGCATGAAAAAAAGCGAGAAGCGCATAAAAGCCATTAACACCATGCTGTCCTATATTGACAAATACGAAGCGGGCAAGCCAGTCCATGCGGAATATGCCGCCATCGGCTGGAAGAAGAAAAAGGAGAAGTTTGCGGAGAGCCACCGGGAGGAGCTGGACGCTTACAATGCCGCCATCCGGTATTTTAAAGCCAACCTGAAAGGCAACGCCTATTCCCGCAAAGATTTGGAAACGGAACGGGAACAGCTTTCCGCCGCCCTGCCCGGACAAAGGAAGGAGCTGGAAGCGGTTCAGGCAGACGTGAAGGTACTCCGTGACGTGCGCCACTGGCTCAATCAGGTATTGCCGTCTGAACAGTACCGCCAGACCGCCGATCCGGGGAGGAAACCGTCCGTTCAGGAGAGCCTGAAAGGGCGGCAGGAACGCATCCGGCAGGAGCAGGCAGCGAAAAGCCAGCCGCCCCGGACACAGAAACAACAGAATATGGAACTTTAACCAGGCGCTTGCCATTTTCACATCGGGAATGTCAGGCGCTTTTTTTATTATCAGGAGGGAACGCCTATTGAACGTATTTGAAGCCGTGAAGCAGTCCGTCACCACAAGGCAGGCTGCGGAGCGTTATGGAATTAAAGTAAACCGGAACGGGATGTGCGTCTGCCCGTTCCACAACGACAAGAACCCAAGCATGAAGGTTGACCGTCGCTTTTACTGTTTCGGCTGCGGAGCCACCGGGGACGTGATTGACTTTGTTTCCCGGCTCCACGGTATCGGCAGTAAAGAAGCCGCCCTCATGCTGGCGCAGGACTTCTCCATCCCCTATGAGGACGGGAGGAACGTCGGGAAGGAACCTATCCGGCCACGACTACGGCGGGAAACCGAGGAACAGAAATTTAAGCGTATGGAGCGGCACTGTTTCCGGGTGCTGTCCGATTATTACCATCTCCTGCGCCACTGGAAGGAGGAATACGCCCCACGCCAGCCCGATGAAGCATGGAACCCCCGGTTTGTGGAAGCCATGCAAAATATGAGCCGACTGGAATACCTGATGGACGTGCTTCTCTCCGGGGACATCCAGGAGCGGGCTGCGCTTATCACAGGACACGGAAAGGAAGTGAGGAACCTTGAAAGACGGATGGCAGAATTTACCGCCCCAGATACGGCAGGAAATAGCGAACATGGCAGACAGCATCGAGCCACCCCGGAGCGTTGAGGAAGTAAAGGCCATGCTGGAAACCACCGAGAAAGGCGGCTTCCGCAACAGCATGGGCAACTGCCTGACCGTGTTTCAGTGCGACCCGCTCCTTTCCGGGGCGGTTGCCTACAACCTGCTGACCGGCCGCACCGATATTTTAAAGCCAATCGGCTACAAAAGAGCCACCGGAAGCCCCATGACCGACACGGACATGAAATATATCCGGCTGTATCTGGAAAAGACCTATGGCCTGACAAGCGAGAAAAAGATACAGGACGCCGCCGACCTTGCCGCCAATGAGAACAGCTACCACCCTGTCCGGGATTATTTAAACGGCCTGACATGGGACGGAACCGGGCGGATACGCTCCTGCCTGCGGCACTTTCTGGGAGCCGGTGAGGACGATTACACCTACCAATCCCTGCGCCTGTTCCTGTTGGGAGCCATCCACCGGGCATTTTCCCCCGGCTGCAAGTTTGAAGTCATGCTCTGCCTTGTGGGAGGGCAGGGAGCCGGGAAGTCCACCTTTTTCCGGCTGCTGGCAGTCAAAGACGAGTGGTTTTCCGATGATTTACGGAAGCTGGACGATGACAACGTATACCGCAAGCTCCAAGGCCACTGGATAATCGAAATGTCGGAAATGATTGCCACCGCAAACGCCAAGAGCATAGAGGAAATCAAGTCCTTTTTGAGCCGCCAGAAGGAAGTCTACAAGATACCCTATGAAACCCACCCGGCAGACCGCCCAAGACAATGTGTGTTCGGCGGCACGTCCAACGCCCTTGACTTCCTGCCCCTTGACCGTTCCGGAAACCGCCGCTTCATCCCCATACAGGTATGCCCGGAGCAGGCGGAAACACACATCTTAGAGGACGAAGCCGCTTCCAGAGCCTATATCAGCCAGGTATGGGCGGAAGCGATGGAGATTTACAGAAGCGGCAGATGGAAGCTGACATTCAGCCCGGAAATGGTGCGCTACCTAAAGGAACGCCAGCGGGACTTTATGCCGGAGGACACCAAGGCCGGGATGATTCAGGCTTTCCTTGACAGCTACCCCGGCGATACGGTCTGCTCCAAGTAGCTTTACAAAGAAGCCTTGAACCATGATTTTGACGAGCCGAAACAATGGGAGATACGGGAAATCAACGAGATAATGAACCAGTGTGTCACCGGCTGGAACTATTTCTCCAACCCCCGGATGTTTGCCGGGTACGGCAGGCAGAAGGGATGGGAACGGGAGCAACCGGCAACGGACACCGGCAACGGGGCGGGAAAAACCCCGGAGGGATTTACGCCAGTGCCGGAGCAGATGGAGCTTCCCTTCTGAAAAAAACCGGCAAATGACAGCCTGTTGCACATTTCGTTGCTATCCCGTTGCCGAGCCGGTTGCCGGGGAAAATCCCGTAACGGCGGGCTTTTCTCCCCTTTAACAACCAAAGCAACAGAAAAATAAAAGAAAAAGTATAAAATAACCCAACCGCCAGACAAGGATTGTTTGCGAGATTTTTTGAAGCCCGTTGCCGGACTTCGTTGCCGGCCTTCCCTGTCTGGCCTTTTCATGTATGGAGGACAACTGCCTATGGCGAAAAATAAAACAGAGATTCATGTCACCACAGTATTTGACGGCGAGCTGGACGCTACGGACGTTTTCGTGAGCCTTATCGCACAGAAACACAGCAGAAAAATAGATAAAGAATATCTTGCTAAAACACAAGAAATGAGATATAATAAAGACGAGGTTCATAGCGACCGTGTTCCGTCTGGATTGTGCGGGTAAACGGTTATGATGAACGCAATGGAATATGCAGGGATGGACACACTCCTTGCCGGGAGCTTTCGGGCAGCTATCTATTGCAGGCTGTCCAAGGACGACGACCTTGACGGGACGAGTGCCAGTATCGAGAACCAGCGGGATATGCTGGAAAAGTTCTGCGAGAAGCAGGGATGGGAGGTTACGGCAGTCTATCAGGACGATGGATTCACCGGCCTGAACATGGAACGCCCCGACCTGAAACGGATGTTGAAAGCCATTGAGCGGAAGCAGATAAACCTTGTCATTACGAAAGATTTATCGAGGTTAGGGAGAAACTACTTGCAGACCGGGCAGCTTATCGAGGACTTCTTCCCAAGAAACGGCGTGCGCTACATCGCCATGAACGACGGGATAGACACCATGCGGGACAACAACGACATTGCGCCCTTCAAAAATATCCTGAACGAGATGTACAGCAAGGATATTTCCAAGAAAGTCCATTCTTCCTATGTGCTGAAGGCGCAGAAAGGCCAGTTCACCGGCTGTATCGCCCCCTTCGGCTACAAGAAAGACCCGGAGGACAGGAACCGCCTGCTGGTGGACGAGGAAACCGCCCCGGTTGTCCGGCAGATTTTCGGGTATGCGCTGGACGGTCACGGCCCCAACTACATCCGGCGCAGGCTGGAGGAAGGGAAGCACCCCTGCCCCACATGGTGGAACCGGAAGCGGGGACACCGGAACATCCGCACCAAATGGGAAAAGAAAGACCCGGAGAATGGGCGGTATGTCTGGGACTTCTCCGTGATTAAGGAAATCCTGATGAACCCCGTCTACACCGGCGCAATTGCTTCCCAAAAGACCGAGTACCGCTTTAAAATCGGCACTATCCGGGACAAGAAGCCGGAGGACTGGATTGTGGTGGAGGGGACACATGAGCCGCTGGTGGACAAAAAGAGCTTCGCCATCGTGCAGGAAAAGCTGAAATCCCGCCAGCGACCGGGAAAGTCCGGGGAAATCAACCTCTTTGCAGGGCTGATAAAATGCGGGGAGTGCGGGAAAGCCCTCACCATCCGCACCACGCACGAGAAGTTCCCGAAGCGTATTTTCTCCTGCAAGACCTACAACGCCTATGGGAAGCAGCACTGCACCCAGCACCGGGTTGAGTTTGACACGCTCTATTCTCTTGTGCTGAACAAAATCCGGGAGTGCGCCGCTGCTGCCCTGACCGACAGTGAAGCGGTGGCCGGACGGCTGACCGATACCTGCCAAACCGAGCAGAAAGACCAGCGGGAAGCGATAGAGCGCGCCCTTGCCAAAGACGAAGAACGGATTGAAGTGTTGGAAAAGATGGTTCTGCGGCTCTATGAGGATATGGTAGCCGGACGAATCACAGAAGAAAACTTCAATCTCCTGCTGGAAAAGACGCAGAAGGAACAGGCGGAATTAAAAGCCAAAGTTGAGGAAGGACGGAAACGCCTTGCCAATGAAATCCGGCTTGCCGTGGACGCAAGGCAGTGGGTGGAATCCATACAGGAGTACCGGGACATCACCGAGCTGGACGCTCCCACCCTGAACCGCCTGATTAAAGAAATCGTTGTCCATGAAACCATAGACAGCGACAAAACAAGACACATTTCTATCGAAATCCATTTTAATCTCAAACCCATACCGGAAGTGGAGCAGGTCACAGGCTGACCGCTCCCCCGCTCCGGGGGGATTCTTAAAAACTCCATATATATTTCTTGACGTGCCGCCGCCCGCCAGAAAGCTGTATTGTTCCTACTAATTGGGGATAACACAGCTCATGGCCGGCGCTGGTGTGGCCGTGGTTGGCATGGTCCTTGTACCTCTGCTGTCCGGATTGTTCACCGTCTAAGCGTTCCTGAAGGAAATCCTTGCCGCCCCTGCATTTTTGCGGGGGCGGCGGAAAGGAGGTTGACACCGTATGGATTTCTTACTGGAAGCCCTTACCAAGTGGCTGAAAGAAATGCTGGTAGGCGGTATTATGAGCAACCTTTCGGGGATGTTCGACAGCGTAAATCAACAGGTTGCGGATATTTCCGTTCAGGTAGGTCAAACTCCCCAGGGCTGGAACGGTAGTATTTTCAGTATGATTGAGAACCTATCCAATACCATCATTGTACCGATTGCGGGCATTATCCTGGCTATTGTGATGACAGTTGACCTGATCCAGATGATTGCGGATAAGAACAATCTGCATGATGTGGACACCTGGATGATTTTCAAGTGGGTGTTCAAGAGCGCCGCCGCTATCCTGATTGTCACTAACACATGGAATATCGTGATGGCCGTATTTGATATGGCGCAGAGCGTGGTAGCGCAGTCGGCGGGCATTATCAGTTCGGACGCATCCATCGACATTTCAACTGTCCTGACTGAAATGGAACCCCGGCTGATGGAAATGGATTTAGGGCCGTTGTTCGGTCTCTGGTTCCAGTCGCTTTTTATCGGCATTACCATGTGGGCGTTGTATATCTGCATCTTCATCGTGATTTATGGACGTATGATTGAAATCTATCTTGTCACATCCGTTGCGCCGATTCCGATGGCAGCTATGATGGGCAAAGAATGGGGCGGCATGGGTCAGAACTATCTCCGTTCCCTGTTCGCATTGGGATTTCAGGCGTTCCTTATCATTGTCTGCGTGGCAATCTACGCTGTTTTAGTGCAGAATATCGCCACCGAAGCAGACATCATTATGGCGATCTGGAGCTGTGTAGGATATACGGTTCTTTTGTGTTTCACGCTCTTTAAGACCGGAAGCCTTGCCAAAGCAGTATTCCAGGCGCATTAAACGGAAAGGAGGCCCCTACATTGGCTTATGTACCTGTACCCAAAGACCTGACGAAAGTCAAAACCAAGGTCATGTTCAATTTAACAAAGAGGCAGCTTTTCTGCTTCACAGGCGGGGCGCTTGTCGGCGTACCGCTGTTCTTTCTGCTCCGGGAGTCTGCGGGAAACAGCATGGCGGCTATGTGCATGATGCTGGTCATGCTGCCTTTCTTTATGCTGGCAATGTATGAAAAGCACGGCCAGCCCCTGGAAAAAATCATCTGCAACATCATCAAGGTTGCAGTTATCCGACCCAAACAGCGCCCATATCAGACCAACAATTTCTATGCCGTATTGGAACGGCAGGAAGCACTTGACAAGGAGGTGTATGACATTGTTCACCACGGCAACCAAAAACAGGACGCATCGGCAGTCCGGGAAAAGCGAAGGAACGGCGGCACAGCCGATAAAGCCGAAGAAAAAGCTGTCCCGCGCCGATAAAAAGCAGATTGAAGCGGCTATTGTGCGGGCAAACCGCACAGATAAAAAGGGAAAGTCGGCTCAGGAAAGTATTCCGTATGAAAGGATGTGGCCGGACGGCATCTGCCGGGTGTCGGAGAGCCACTATACAAAAACCATTCAGTTTCAGGACATCAACTACCAGCTTTCCCAGAACGAGGATAAGACCGCCATCTTTGAGGGGTGGTGTGATTTCCTCAATTATTTTGATAGCTCCATCCATTTTCAGCTGTCCTTTTTGAACCTTGCGGCATCGGAGGAGACCTTTGCCAGCAGCATTTCCATCCCGCCACAGGGTGACGATTTTGACAGCATCCGTGCGGAGTACACCACAATGCTGCAAAACCAGCTGGCCAGAGGCAACAACGGGCTGATTAAGACCAAGTATCTGACTTTCGGTATTGATGCCGACAGTATCAAGGCCGCCAAACCCCGTCTGGAGCGAATTGAAACCGATATTCTCAATAACTTCAAGCGGCTGGGAGTAGCCGCCGAGGTGCTGGACGGCAAAGCAAGGCTCGCCCAGCTTCATGCTATCTTCCACATGGATGAACAGACTCCGTTTCAGTTTGAGTGGGACTGGCTGGCTCCCTCCGGCCTGTCCACCAAGGATTTTATTGCGCCAAGCTCCTTTGAGTTCCGCACCGGCAAACAGTTCCGTATGGGTAAAAAATACGGGGCTGTTTCTTTTTTGCAGATTCTTGCGCCGGAGCTGAATGACAGGCTGCTGGCAGATTTTTTGGATATGGAAAGCTCGCTGATCGTCAGCCTGCATATCCAGTCGGTGGATCAGGTCAAGGCGATTAAAACCGTGAAGCGGAAGATCACCGATCTGGACCGCAGCAAGATTGAGGAACAGAAAAAAGCAGTCCGAGCCGGATATGACATGGACATCATTCCGTCCGACCTTGCCACCTATGGCAGCGAAGCGAAAAAACTTTTGCAGGATTTGCAGAGCCGCAACGAGCGTATGTTCCTTGTAACCTTTTTGGTGCTGAACACAGCGGACAATCCTCGCCAGCTGGGAAACAACATCTTCCAGGCGGGTTCCATCGCCCAGAAGTATAACTGCCAGCTGACCCGTCTTGATTTCCAGCAGGAAGAAGGGCTGATGTCCGTTCTGCCGCTGGGCTTAAACCAGATTGAGATTCAGCGCGGGCTGACCACCAGCTCCACGGCAATCTTTGTTCCGTTTACCACACAGGAGCTGTTTCAGAACGGCAAAGAAGCGCTGTATTACGGCATCAACGCCTTGTCCAACAACCTTATCATGGTGGACAGAAAGCTGCTGAAAAATCCCAACGGGCTGATTCTCGGTACTCCCGGTTCCGGCAAATCTTTTTCTGCCAAGCGGGAAATTGCCAACTGCTTCCTGCTCACCACGGATGATGTGATTATCTGTGACCCGGAGGCAGAGGTGCGACACGAAGTCGCGTAGCAAATTGCTGGAAGCAGCTACCCTATCCATTTGGGGTAATCCGACCGTGACCTGCGTGGATGGTAACGTCTGGGTGGGAAGCTCGCGGAGAAAAGGCAGATGACTGACAGCCTAAGTTAGTCTATGTCAGGATAAGTGTGTCATGGAGAATGTAAGTGAATCATCGTAAGGGTCGTTACAGGGAATAGGCGAAATCAGGCTGACACGCCTACACCAAAAGGTGCGGAGGTGGTCTGGTGTTCTTTCTGCTAACGCCAGACAAATGGACGCGAATCCTCCCGGCTCAAAGATGGCTCCTAAAACACACACAATTATTTGTTACGCGGAACGTGGTAAGCCCTATGCGCTCCTCGCAAGAGGTATTGACCCCGCAAGGGGAAGAAATGGCGCAGAGGGTAAAGGAACGGGATAAAAAGCGAAGGCCCACCCTGTAATGGGGTGGGATAGGGGTTCAAAATTTGCCCCAGCCTGAAAGGGCGCTGACTTATCCTTATGGTATTTCATGGCAAGAAAAGGAGGTAAACCTATGAGCGGTAATTGTTCAACGACGGGGCGTAAAAACTCCGAGAGATTGCCGGATGCGGCAACGCTGGAAACCCAGTGGAAATCCATTGATTGGAAAAAGGCGGAAGCCGAGGTCAATAGGCTGCAAGCCCGGATTGCCAAGGCGACCCAGGAAAAGAAATGGAACACAGTGAAAAGATTGCAATATCTACTCACACATTCGTACTACGCAAAGGCGCTGGCGGTCAGAAAAGTGACCACCAACAAAGGGAAAAACACATCAGGCGTGGATAAGGAGCTGTGGAGTACCCCGACTTCTAAAATGCGCGGTGTGCTGACCCTGACAGACAAGGGCTATAAAGCCAAGCCGCTCCGTCGCGTGTATATCGAGAAAAAGGGCAAAAAAGCCAAGCGGCCGCTGGGCATACCATGTATGTATGACCGGGCAATGCAGGCTCTCTATGCTCTGGCTCTCGACCCTGTATCGGAAACAACGGCAGACGCGAAGTCCTTTGGCTTCCGCAAGGGGCGCTGTGCGCAGGACGCCTGTGAATACATTTTCACAGCGTTCAGCCGCAGAAATTCCCCGCAGTGGGTGCTGGAGGGCGACATCAAAGGGTGCTTCGACCACATCAGCCATGAATGGTTGATTGAGAATATCCCGATGGATAAGTCTGTCCTAAAGCAGTTCTTGAAAGCCGGATTTGTATTCCGTGATGAACTGTTCCAAACCGAAGAGGGTACACCACAGGGCGGCGTTATTTCACCGATTTTGGCGAACATGGCGTTAGATGGTATGCAGAAAGTCCTATCCGACCACTTCCATACCAACCGGCTGGGCAAGGTGGACATTAGATTCAAAAACGCCCACAAGGTCAATCTGGTGCGGTACGCCGATGACTTCATTGTAACGGCGGCTACAAGGGAGATTGCGGAAGAAGCAAAAGAGCTGATTCGTGATTTTCTGAAAACCAGAGGGTTGGAGCTGTCCGAGGAAAAAACGCTTATCACCCATATCGACGACGGTTTTGATATGCTGGGCTGGACATTCCGAAAATTCAAGGGAAAGCTCATTGTTAAGCCGTCCAAGAAAGCCCTGAAAGACTTCAAGGCAAGTCTGTCCGAAACCATCCTAAAGCGCGGTAAGGCTTGGAAGCAGGAAGTTCTGATTGAAAAGCTGAACCAGCAAATCCGTGGCTGGGCTAACTACCATCAATCGGTCTGCGCCAGTGAAGCATTTGCTCACATTGATTATATCCTCTATGAACTATTATGGAGATGGGCAAAACGTCGTCACCCGCATAAGGGTCGCTGGTGGGTTTCCACCAACTACTGGCACCGCAAAGGCAACCGAAGCTGGGTATTCTCCACCGAGAATAAGGAACTCCTGCGGGTAGACCATATCCCCATTATCCGCCACACAAAAGTACGAATGGACGCAAACCCCTATTTTGACACCCAATACCTCATTGACCGGAAATTTCAGCACGGCATGAAGCGGTTATCCGGACGCTTTAAGCAAATCTGGAAGAACCAAAACGGGTGCTGCTATCACTGTGGACTTCCCATGGAAATCAGCGACGAGAGGGAAATTTTCTTCAAGACGCCGAAATCTATGGGCGGCAAGGACGAAGTGCGCAATATGGCATACGTCCATAAGCATTGCCAACAAATTTTCTTGGAACGCTGCGCGAAAGCGTGATGAAATGCTTGAGCCGGATGAGTGGAAACGCTCACGTCCGGTTCTTAGGCGAGAAAGCGGGAGCAATCCCGCCGACTTAGCCGACTATGCCCCTCTGGTGGAGCGCCTGCATGGGCAGGTTATTAAGATTTCGTCAACCTCCACCAACTACATCAATCCGATGGACCTGAACCTGGACTATTCGGATGATGAAAGCCCGCTGTCCCTCAAGTCGGACTTTATTCTCAGTCTGTGCGAGCTGATCGTGGGCGGCAAGGAGGGATTGCAGCCGGTCCAGAAAACCATCATCGACCGCTGTGTACGGCTGGTTTACAACGATTACCTGAATGACCCGAAACCGGAAAATATGCCGGTTCTGGAGGACCTTTACAACCTGCTGCGGACGCAGGAGGAAAAAGAAGCGCAGTACATCGCCACCGCATTGGAAATCTATGTAACCGGCTCCCTCAATGTGTTCAACCACCGGAGCAATGTGGACATCAACAACCGCATTGTCTGCTATGACATCAAGGAGCTGGGCAAACAACTGAAAAAGATCGGGATGCTGGTGGTGCAGGACCAGGTGTGGAACCGTGTTACTATTAACCGCACCGCCCATAAATCCACCCGCTATTACATTGATGAGATGCACCTGCTTTTGAAAGAGGAACAGACCGCCGCCTATACGGTGGAGATCTGGAAGCGTTTCAGAAAATGGGGCGGCATCCCGACAGGCATTACCCAGAATGTAAAGGACCTCCTATCTTCCCGCGAGGTGGAGAACATCTTTGAGAACTCGGACTTTGTGTATATGCTCAACCAGGCGGGCGGTGACAGACAGATTCTTGCCAGACAGCTGGGCATCTCTACACACCAGCTTTCCTATGTGACCCATTCCGGCGAGGGCGAAGGGCTTTTGTTCTACGGCTCCACGATCCTGCCGTTTGTGGACCACTTCCCGAAGAATACAGAACTTTACCGTATTATGACCACGAAACCCCAGGAGATGAAAAAGGAGGATGCGTAACCATGAAACCTGATACAGTAAACCAAAATCTGTTGGTTTTCTTTGACCGGGCGCTGGAATCCCAGCGTTCCCAGCTGCTTACCGTGATGGCGGATGCGGTCAGCGAGTGCCGCACGGCGGCGGACCAGGCGGCAGAACTGAATGAGACCGGACAGGTCGGCCTGCTCCGTCTGGCAGAGCTTTGGAGCGCAATCAACGCCAAGGACGGAAAAGGCGGCCTGCTGCTGAAAGGGACGCAGGCGCAGATGCTTTCTTATGTGGTGGCACAGCTTTACGCCTACCTGACAAACTGTATGTTCAATGACCCTGTGGGCATGGCCATTTATGCAGAGCTGCACAGTATGATGGCTTCCCTCATGCTGGGAGAATGGTTTGAATAAGGAACCGCGCCTGCGTTTTACCGATGCGGAACGGGATGACCCGGTACTGGAAAAGCCGATAGCCAAGGCAGATAAGGCTGCTGCCAAAGCAGACCGGGCGCAGGCCAAGATACCCAAAAAGAAAGTTCGGCAGACGGTTGCTGACCCGGAGACCGGAAAGAAAACAACAAAGCTGGCCTTTGAGGACAAGAAAAAGCCGCCCTCCAAATTTTCCCACGGAGTCAGGGAAGCCCCGGCCAATCTGGTCGCGGGGAAAATCCATAAGGAGATCCGGGAGACGGAACAGGACAATGTGGGCGTGGAGAGCGCCCATAAGTCCGAGGCGGCTGTGGAAAGCGGCGTTTATCTGGTGCGGGAGGGATACCGTAGCCATAAGCTGAGGCCATACCGCAAAGCAGCCCAGGCCGAGCGCCAGCTGGAAAAGGCCAATATCAATGTCCTGTATCAGAAATCCTTGCAGGAAAATCCGCAGTATGCCAGCAATCCGCTTTCCCGCTGGCAGCAAAAGCAGGCCATTAAAAAACAGTATGCCGCCGCCAAGCACGCCGGACAGACTGCCGGAAGCACTACACAGGCAGCATCAAAAACCGGAAAAGCAGCAAAGGCGGCAAAGGAAAAGACCCAGCAGGCAGGTGCGTTTGTCATGCGCCACAAAAAAGGATTCCTGATTGCGGGCGCACTCTTTCTGGTTGTCTGCCTCTTAATGAATACCATGTCCTCCTGCTCTATGATGGCGCAGAGTATCGGTTCTGCAATCTCCGGTACTACCTACCCTTCTGATGACCCGGAGATGATTGCGGTGGAGGCAGACTATGCCGCCAAAGAAGCGGAATTACAGGCAGAGATCGACAACATTGAGAGCAGTCACCCCGGCTATGACGAATACCGCTATGACCTGGATATGATCGACCATGCCCCCCATGAGCTGGCGGCTTATCTGTCGGCTGTTTTACAGGGCTATACACGCCAGAGCGCCCAGACGGAGCTGGAACGGGTTTTCGCCGCCCAATATACGCTCACGCTGACCGAGGAAGTGGAAATACGGTATCGCACCGAGACCTCCACGGACCCAGACACCGGCGAGACCACCACCGAGGAAGTGCCGTATGAGTATTACATTTTGAATGTAAAGCTGGAAAGCCGGTCCATTGCTTCCCTTGCGCCGGAACTTCTGACACCGGATCAGCTGGAAATGTATCAGATATACCGGCAGACGCTGGGCAATAAGCCGCTGCTGTTCGGCGGCGGTTCCCCGGATATGGGAAATTCCGAGGATTTAAGCGGTGTTCAGTTTGTAAATGGCACACGCCCCGGAAACCCGGAGATGGTGGAACTTGCCAAGCGTCAGGTCGGGAATGTGGGCGGCTATCCCTATTGGAGCTGGTACGGATTTGGCAGCCGTGTGGAATGGTGCGCCTGTTTTGTGTCCTGGTGCTATGGGCAGGCCGGTTTATCCGAGCCACGCTTTGCGGGCTGTCAGTCCCAGGGAGTGCCGTGGTTCCAGTCTCATGGGCAGTGGGGCGCAAGGGGCTATGACAATCTGGCTCCCGGTGATGCTATTTTTTTCGATTGGGACCTGGACGGTTCTGCCGACCATGTGGGAATCGTAATCGGAACCGATGGCAGCCGTGTCTATACGGTGGAGGGCAATTCCGGCGATGCCTGCAAGATTAAGAGTTATGACCTGAACTATGAGTGTATCAAGGGTTACGGCTTGATGAACTGGTAATGGAATTTTTTAAGGAGGAGTAAGTGATTATGGCGAAAAACAAGATAGAGCGCATCGACCAGGAAATTGAGAAAGTCCGTGAGAAAATCACAGAGTATCAGGAAAAACTCAAAATTCTGGAAGCGCAGAAAACCGAAGCGGAGAACCTGGAGATCGTCCAGATGGTGCGCTCCTTGCGTATGACACCGGCCCAGCTGGGCGCTATGCTGTCTGGCGGGACGGTTCCCGGAAAGAATACCGCTTTGGCAGAACCAAATGAACAGGAGGATACTACCTATGAAGAATAAGCGAATTTTCAAAATGCTTTCGGCCTTTTGCATGGCCCTGATTCTGGCAACAGGCTTTACGGTTCCCACCTTTGCCCAGGTGCCGGAAGATACTCCGGCGGAGGATGCCACCAATGACAGTAATGTGGTGGTGGAAGAAACCGAGGAAGCACCGCCCCTGACACCGGAGGGTAATGCGGCTCTGGTGGATGATTTTGGTGGCAACAAACAGCTTATCACTGTTACCACCAAGGCGGGGAACTATTTTTACATCCTGATCGACAGAGCCAATGAGGATAAGGAAACCGCAGTCCATTTCTTGAACCAGGTGGACGAAGCCGATTTGATGGCGCTGATGGAAGATGGAACAGTCAAGGAAGAACCCCCTGCTGTTTGTAACTGTGCCGAAAAGTGCGAAGCGGGGGCGGTCAATACAGCCTGCCCTGTTTGTGTAACGGATAAAGGGAAATGTATCGGGAAAGTGCCGGAACCTCCGGCGGAAAACCCGGAGCCGGTGAAAAAGAAACCTGCCGGGCTGAATCCGGCTGCCCTGATTCTCCTGCTGGCTCTGCTGGGCGGTGGTGGGGCGTTTGCCTACTTCAAATTTATCAAGAATAAGCCAAAGACCAAGGGGAATGACAGCCTGGACGATTATGATTATGGCGAGGACGAAACGGAAATCGAAGATGAGGCATGGGAATCTGAAGATGAGGAAACTGATAACCTGGACGCTGACGGGGGCGGCGCGGAAGAAAATGAGGACACCGCGAAATGATCCGCTTCACCGACAGCCCATTTGAAGCGATGATGACACGCAGGCCGGAGGGCGGGAGAGCAATTTCCCGTCCTCCCTCTTTGTCCCCAGACCACTCCTGTTATGGCTGTGGGAACTATGGAAAACCCTGTGTGGGTATCTGCCACCGTGAAATGGCCGATGGCTCAAGGAAAGGAGAGAAAAGCATGGATCAGTATAAAGTGGTGATTGCTGAAAAACCGTCTGTTGCCCAAAGTCTGGCTGCCGTGATCGGCGCAGACGCCCGTAAAGACGGGTATTTGGAGGGTAACGGCTGGCGTGTCAGCTGGTGTGTGGGACACCTGGCAGGGCTTGCCGATGCGGACAGCTATGACCCCAAGTATGCCAAATGGCGCTATGACGATCTTCCCATCCTGCCAGCAGACTGGCAGATGGTAGTCGGAAAAGACAAGAAAAAGCAGTTTGATGTGTTGAAAAAACTGATGAACGCCCCGGATGTGACGGAGGTAGTGAATGCCTGTGACGCAGGACGCGAGGGGGAACTGATTTTCCGGAGTGTGTATGAGCTGGCAGGGTGTAATAAGCCCATAAAGCGGCTTTGGATTTCCAGTATGGAAGATTCGGCTATCCGGGAGGGGTTCCAAAACCTGCGCTCCGGTTCGGAGTATGACGGTCTGCGGGACGCAGCCCTCTGCCGTGCAAAGGCAGACTGGCTGGTGGGCATCAACGCCACAAGGCTTTTTTCAGTGCTGTACCACCGCACCCTCAATATCGGGCGTGTCATGTCTCCCACGTTGGCTCTGATTGTCCAAAGGGAAGCCGAGATTGACGCTTTTAAGCCCGTGCCGTTTTATACGGTCATTCTGGAATTGCCTGGATTTTCTGCTGCCGGGGAGCGCATGAGCGAGAAAAGTGCCGCAGAACAGCTGATGGCGGCCTGTAAGGGCGCTACGGCTACCGTAAAAAAGGTGGAACGCAAAGAAAAATCCGAGAAGCCGCCCGCCCTTTATGACCTGACCACCCTCCAGCGGGACGCCAACCGCCTACTGGGATTTACCGCACAGCAGACGCTGGATTATCTGCAAAGCCTTTATGAAAAGAAACTCTGTACCTATCCCCGCACGGATAGTCGCTACCTGACCTCGGATATGGCGGAAAGCCTGCCGGTGCTGGTCAACATCACCGCCAAAGTTATGCTGTTCCGAAAAGGGATCGGCATTACCTGCAACCCCCAGGCCGTTATCAACGATAAAAAAGTGACCGACCACCACGCGGTAATCCCCACCCGCAACATCCGGGACGCAGACCTGTCTGCCCTCCCCGGTGGGGAAAAAGCGGTGCTGGAGTTGGTGTCCGCGCGGCTTTTATGTGCCGTGGCGGAGCCATATCGTTATGCGGAGACTTTCGTTGCCGTGGAATGTGCCGATACGGAATTTACGGTAAAAGGCAGAACAGTGAAGCATCCCGGCTGGCGCAATCTGGATGCTGCTTATCATGCCAGCCTGAAAAATGCTCCGGAACCGGAGGAAGGAACAGAGGAAAAGGCGCTGCCGGAACTCTCCGAGGGACAGTCTTTGCCCGTTTCCAACGCTTCCGTCAGGGAGGGCAAAACCAGCCCGCCCAAGCATTTCACAGAGGACACACTGCTTTCTGCTATGGAGACCGCCGGAAAAGAGGATATGCCGGAGGACGCAGAGAGGAAAGGGCTGGGAACTCCGGCTACCCGTGCCGGTATTTTGGAAAAGCTGGTGTCCGCCGGTTTTCTGGAACGAAAAAAGAGCAAAAAAGTAGTGCAGTTGCTCCCCTCACATGATGCGGTGTCTTTGATTACCGTACTGCCGGAGCAGCTACAATCCCCACTTCTGACTGCCGAGTGGGAGTATCGTCTGGGTGAGATTGAGCGTGGAGAGCTTTCGCCGGAGGAATTTCTGGACGGGATCAGCACTATGCTCAAGGAACTGGTGCAGACCTATCAGGTCATCAAGGGAACGGAGCGCCTGTTTTCCCCGCCCCGTGAAGTGGTGGGTAAATGCCCCCGCTGCGGAGGGGATGTTGCGGAATCACAAAAGGGCTTTTTCTGCCAAAGTGAAGTTTGCAAATTTGCCATCTGGAAAAATAACAAATGGTGGGCGGCTAAGAGAAAACAACCTACCAAAATAGTTGTAGCCGCTTTGCTCAAAGATGGCCGCGCACGGCTTACCGGATGTTATTCCGAAAAAACTGGAAAAACCTATGATGCCACGGTGATTTTGGAGGACGATGGGCAGTACGCCAATTTCAAGCTGGAGTTTGAACAGCGGAAAGGCGGAAAATGAAGAAACTCTCTTTAGTGGAGCAGGAAACCATCCTCCTTTATAACCAGGCCGAAACAACGGCAGAGATCTATACCCACGATTCCCGGCTGATGAAGAAGTTGGAGCAGCTGGCAAAAAAACACCCGGACCAGATCACACGGAAAGATGCACACAATTTTACAGTTCCCAAACGGTGTGTGTCGGTTCGGGAGCCATACAGTGCCGAGCGCCGTAGGGCCGCCAGTGAGCGGGCCAAGGCCGCAGGGTATAAGCCGCCTGTCAAAGCAGCTCCCGATTCATAAACATGGCCGAGAATGTCTTTGAAGTAGTCAAGCGGTCTGTCAGCGCCAGAGAAGTGGCAGAACGATATGGGATCGAGGTTAGGCGGAACGGCATGGCCTGCTGTCCCTTTCACGATGACAAGAATCCCAGCATGAAATTGGACCGGCGTTTTCACTGCTTCGGCTGCGGTGCAGATGGAGATGTCATAGACTTTACTTCCAGGCTCTATAACTTATCCCTCAAAGAAGCAGCTGAAAAGCTGGCCCATGATTTTAGCCTGATTTATGATGGGCAGGCACCTCCGAGAAAAAACTATGTCCGTCAGAAATCTGAAGCGCAGAAGTTTAAGGAAGATCAACAGCATTGTTTTCGGGTTCTGGCGGACTATTTTCATTTGCTGAAAAAGTGGGAAACGGACTATTCGCCCCAAACACCGGAGGAAGAACCACACCCCTGCTTTATAGAAGCGATACAAAAGAAAACCTATGTGGAGTACCTTTTAGACTTTCTGCTCTATGACAGCGCAGAGGAACAAAAAGCGTGGATTGCAGAAAACACAACCAAAATCACACATAGGTAATTGCGAAACAAGTAGGAAATCTTGATTCCAACAAGACAAAAATCTGGC
>ENA-OPSG01000703-OPSG01000703.1-human-gut-metagenome-genome-assembly--contig:-NODE-703-length-20051-cov-3.643329_pt1 | contig 20051 bp, 18 predicted proteins | sample MGYA00241454_ERZ501900 | MGnify/ENA primary metagenome ERZ501900 (study PRJEB25962, sample SAMEA2042225) | human gut metagenome | biome: human gut; feature: human-associated habitat; material: faeces... | reverse complement strand
GCAGAGAGCTAATGCCGGAAAATCCACGGCTCTTATCGAGCCATGGGAACCTTACTACCCATGGGAAGCTTACAAAATAGTTCGGACAGAGACTCATTTCTAAATGAGTCTTCCGATTGGCTTTTTCAATCCGCGCTCTTCAGACTGCTTTCTTTAACAACTAAAACAAAAGTCCCGTGTTGCCTTGATCGTCAGAAGTAAGAGCAAAATCGTCGAGATGATCTTTTTCAGTTTGAACTGTTTCTTTCCGTTCAGTCTCGTGTACAGCCGCAGCATTTGCAGTGCTCGTGCCTGTGTCGGACGTCCGGCCCTCGGTGCCTTCCGAAGAACCTCCCTCTCCTTCGTCGGAGCCCGGAACTTCAAGCTTTTCGTCAAACTTGGAAGGAAGCAAGTCGTAGTAATTCCACTTGTTCGGAAGCTGTTTGCCTTTTCTTGCGCGCTTCATCTTGAATGTCTCGATTAAGCGCGGACCAATCGGATATGTCTGCTCTTTGTTTCCTCTGCCTAAGCCGCAGGCAATTACGCCCTTAGATGAGGACGGTAAAGCAGCAGCGAGCTGATCGCCTTCTGCTAGAGAAATAAGTGCCACTCCACGTCCGCCGTTCGGTAAGCTTCTCAATTCATCAATTTCGAAATCTAAGAACCTTCCTGCTTGCGTCAAAACAGAAATCAATGTCTGAGCATCCGTAAACATTCTCAACGGCAACGGTTTAACCTTGTTATCATTGAGCGTAAAGAAAGTCTTACCGCTCTTTTGACGAGAAACCATATCTCCAAGTTTGCACCAGAAACCGTAGCCGTCGCTGCTTGCCAAGAGAACTTTGAAATCAGAGTCGCCGCAAACATAGCTGAATGCAGAATCCTTATCTTGGAACTGGACAAAGGCGCTGACATGTGTACCGTCTCCGCGGCCGTTCGGCAGCTGAGCAACCGGAACAGAGTAAACACGGCCGCTGTGAGCCATCACGATCAAATTATCAACCGTACGGCATTCGAAAGATGCCTTTAAGGAATCTCCGAGCTTGAAGGATAGATTAGCTGCGTCGCAGCCATGGCCTGTTCTTGCTCTTAAGAAGCCTTTCTCACTGATGACCACGGTAACAGGCTCGTCTGCTACTTTCTTCACCAGAGTCGCAGTTTGCGCCTGTTCGATTAAAGTTCTTCTTTCATCGCCGTACTTCTTGGCATCGCTTCTGATTTCTTTGCAGACCAAGGCTCTTAGTTTAGAGTCATTGTTGATGACGTCCAACAATGCGGCTTCCTCGGACTTCAGCTGATCAATTTCTTTTTGAAGCTTAATCTCATCCAAGTTGGCTAACTGTCTTAATTTCAACTCCAAGATGTCTTCGGCTTGAGCATCCGTCAAACCAAAGGTCTGCATCAAGGCAGACTTGGGATCTTTTGCCTCACGAATCAGTCGAATGACCTCTTCGATATTGACGATAATCAGCATTCGGCCTTCTAAGACATGAATTCTGCCTTGGACATCGTCCAAGCGTGTCTGAGAACGTTTGAGAACGGTTCCGAGCCTGAAGGTGCACCATTCGGAAAGTATTTCAACCAATCCTTTTTGTCTTGGCTTACCGTCAATACCGATAGCAACCAAGTTGAATTTACATCCGCACTCGAGACTTGTCTTGGAGAATAAGATGTTGACGAATTCATTTCTGTCGACTGCCTTGGATTTCGGTTCAAATACGATTCTTACCGGATTATCCGTATCGGATTCATCTCTTACGGTATCTAAGATACTCAAGAGGAGAGCTTTATCCTGCTGCTGTTTAGCCGACAGTGTCTTTTTGCCCGCCGGGGCTTTCGGATTTGTCAAAGAATCGAGTTCTGCAAGAACCTTAGCTGCGCCTACCTTATAAGGCAGTTCGGTTACGACTAATTGCCATTGGCCTCGGGCAAGTTCTTCGAACTCATAGCGTGCTCGCAGAAGAAGAGAGCCGTAGCCGGTGGAATAAGCACTCTTGATATCTTTTTCAGAAGAAATAATTTGGGCGCCCCCCGGGAAATCAGGTCCGGGGATAAACTGCATCAATTCATCCAAAGTAATCTTCGGATTCTTAATAACAGCTTCAGCCGCATTAGCAACTTCAACCAAGTTATGCGGAGGAATTTCCGTGGCCATACCAACGGCAATACCGCTGGCACCGTTAAGCAAAATGAACGGCAGACGAGCCGGCAAAGTAACCGGTTCTTTAAAGGCACCGTCATAGTTCGGAACAAACTTAGTTCCTCCCTCATCAATTTCTTCAAGAAGCAGCTCCGAGTACTTACTCAGTTTTGCTTCCGTATAACGCATATGAGCCGGGCTGTCGCCGTCCTGCGAACCAAAGTTTCCTTCGCCGTGGACCAACGGGTAACGCATGGTGAAATCCTGGGCCATACGGACCATAGCATCGTATGCTGCCACGTCGCCGTGAGGATGAAATTTACCGAGAACGTCACCTACGATACGAGCACTCTTGACTTGCTTAGCTTCGGCTACGAGTCCCATTCTTCTCATGGCATAGAGAATTCTTCTCTGTACCGGCTTTTGTCCGTCGGAAACTTCAGGAAGAGCTCTGCCTTTAACCACGGAAATAGCGTATTCCAAGTAAGCGCGGCTGGCAAAATAAGCTACCGTTAATTTGCCGCCGCCATCGTCATCATTGGTTAAAGCTTGCTCGACAATATCCGTCGGATCATTTGTCGGGACAATAGAAACCTCTCCGAGAGTCTTATCGATTTCTTCCAAAACTTCGGGGTCAGAGGTTTCGACTTTAATGTCTTTGAGTTCTTCAGTGCCGTCTGCCGAGGAAATTTCTGTTTCTTTAATATCTTCCTTGAGAGACTGCACTTCTTCTGTTTTTTCTTCTTCCTTGGTCATTTCTTCTTCGATGACTGGTATCTCTTGGGCTACTTCTTCAACGGCTGTCTGAGACTCTTGAGGCTCAGTTTCAGGATGTTCAGCTTCATCTTCGAAATCGAAGAGAAAACCGCTTCCATTGTCCGGAATGTCTTCTTCCTTAACCTCAATGACATTGGCTATCAGCTCTTTATCAGCCTTCTTTTTGCTCTTTGAATTATTTTTATCTGTCGATGCCATGATTAAATATCCGGTTCAAATTGATCACCATGGCGTTCAATCCAGCGTCTTCTGGATTCAGCCTCTTTTGCTGCCATCAGAATATTCATGGCAGATGTTGTGAGCTCTCTGCTGATGCCACCCAGACTCAAGGGCAACAGGCGTCTGGTTTCAGGATCCAGAGACGTTTCCTTGAGCTCTTTTTCGTTCATTTCGCCCAAACCTTTAAAGCGGGAAATTTCGATTTTGCTTTCAGGAACCTTTTCTTTCTTGAGCTTCTCTAAAGTCTTATTTAATTCTGCCTCGTCCAAGCAATAAATTCTTCTCTCTTTCTGTCTCCCAATCTTCGGAACGATAACTTTAAAGAGCGGCGAGACTGCGATATACACATGTCCTTCATCAATAAGTTTCGGAAAATGCTTATAGAAAAGAGCCGTCAGCAAAACTTCAATGTGAGATCCGTCAACGTCGGCATCGGCCATGAAGCAGATTTTGCCGTATCTCAGAGAAGACAAATTCGGATTGTCGTCCGGACCGTGAGGATCAACTCCGATGGCCACTGAAATATCATGAATTTCTTTATTGCCGAAAAGAAGATTACGATCTACTTCCCACGTATTTAAAACCTTTCCTCTTAAAGGCAAAATCGCTTGGAACTCTTTATCGCGAGCCTTTTTAGCCGAACCGCCGGCGGAATCACCTTCCACCAGGAAAAGTTCGTTTCGAGAAATGTCTTCACTCAAGCAATCAGTCAGTTTGCCGGGAAGAACTGCCACTGAAGAACCTTTTCTCTTAGCGACTTTGGTGACGGACTTTTGACGAACCTGAGCTTGTTTAATAACCAACTCAGCTAACTTCTTGCCGTCTTCAATGTGGCTGTTAAGCCAGAATTCCATTTGAGGACGGACGAAAGCAGAAACGAGCTTTAGTGCATCACGGCTGATTAACTTTTCCTTAACCTGACCTTGGAATTGCGGATCCAAGACCTTAGCGTTCAATACAAAACTTGCACGCGTGAAAATATCGTCGCCGATGAGTTTTACACCCTTCTGAGAGAGACCATGCTGTTCGATAAAGGACTTCAAGGCTTGAAAGATACCGTCCTTGAGACCTGCTTCATGAGTTCCGCCCTGCGGGGTTGGAATCAAGTTGACAAAGCTTTCTCTTTCTAAGCGACCTTCTTCGGTCCACACCACGACCCAGCTGGCACCTTCGCCAGCGGAGAAGTTTTCATCATCGTCTGCAGCAAATCCTTCGGCTTCGAAGGGACGAATTTCAGGGGACTGATCAAGCTGCTCTAAGAGGTATTCTCTTAAGCCGTCGTTATATTTCCAACGCTGGTGAATATCTTTTTCTTCGTTGTTGTAGACCACCTCACAGCCGGGAAGCAAAACCGCTTTACTTCTGAGTAGTCTGACCAAGGCTTCCGTGGGAATTTTTGCCGAATCAAAATATTTAGGGTTCGGCCAGCAGCGCACTCTGGTTCCGGTTTCTTTCTTTAGTCGAGGAGATTTAACGCTGACAAGACTTTGGACAACGTATCCGTTTTCGAAAACTATCGTGCTTTCGAGTCCCTCACGCCAGACAGTAACTTCCAACTTGTCGGATAAAGCGTTGGTAACAGAAACACCGACACCATGCAAACCGCCGGAGAATGAGTATGCTCCGCCGCTGGTCTTATTGAATTTACCCCCGGCATGCAGGCGCGTAAAGACAACTTCGACTACCGAACATTTTTCTTCTGGGTGGATACCGATAGGAATTCCTCGGCCGTCATCTTCTACCGAAACCGAACCGTCAGCGTGCTGAGTCAAAATAATCTTAGTTCCGAAACCGGCGAGCACTTCATCACTAGCGTTATCAATAACTTCCTGGATGATGTGCAGCGGATTGTCGGTTAAGGTATACATTCCCGGCCGCTGTTTTACCGGCTCAAGTCCCTTCAGAACTCTAATGGAAGACTCGGAATAATCTTGGTTTGTCTTATTAATTTCTTCTGCCATGCTTTAAAGGAAGTGGTTATGGTCAACTACTTTCGAATCTATTATTTTACCTCGCAAATCAAATTTACAGAGGCCTAGAAATTCGGTTAGAATTGCGAGACTTGGCTCCCCATAGTTGAATGGATACAACGCGGTCCTCCTAAGACTGAAGTACAGGTTCGATTCCTGTTGGGGAGGCCATGACATGTTGACATTGCGAGCTTATAAGAGAATCAAGAAACAAGCTCTACAAAAAGCACCACTTACTCATCTGTGGATTTCTGCGCAGAATTTAACAACTCTTAGAGTTCTTTCGAGCGCGTCCCGAAATCTGACTCCAAACGAGGAAGAGACATCGATTACGCTCTTGATTGGCTCGCTTTAAGCTTTTCGTTCAAGCTCTGAGAGCTGACCGCGCATCCGGTCAAGTTCAGTACGGCAAGCAGACTCATCAACGCAAAGCTGGGCCAGAGTAACCGTGTCGCTCGTCAAAGTTTATCTAATGTTTTCCTCTGAGCTTAGCCACGTTGGCCATGTGTGTTATGCTTCTTGCTCTCATGTACTTAATAGCCTTAGCATCGGTTTCTCTATTCTACTCGACGTAGTTCAGTCAAGCCTCTTCGGTAAAACCAGACTCGGAAAAGCTTAAGAACATCTTGAACTTACCTCTTCTGTATCGGGCTTTTTGAACCTGCTCAGCAAAAGTAAAGGGCTGAACAAACAAAGCCCGTACATCGTCGCTCATCTCTACGCCGGAAGTGTGGGAGACGATGGAGTAAATGAAGCGAACCCACGGGGAGAATGGGCGAAATGGCGAAAGCAAACTTTTGGGGGTAGCGTTTCCAGCAAGAAGATAGGCCTCAAAATGTCGGACAAACTTCTCATGCATCGGATGTCTTTGCTCAAAAGGAGTTTGTCCGAGGACTCGATGGAATCAACTCCCACCCATTTGAGAGATGATGCCGTTCGGTTTTAACCTCTCTTTTACTCGTCGTTTAAGTCTACTTTTTCCAACAGATTCCGACTGACATCAATCACCATTTCGAGATAGATATGCCCGCTCTTGTACAAAAAGGGTGGACTGAAAGCACTGAACCAGCGGACAATCGTTTTAGTATCCGAGAAATAGTCACCCATATTGCTTTGTGATAAACTTTTTTTGAGATCGTTTGACGGTAGATCACCTCCCGCCTGTAATTCGCTCATAGGGCTATCCAACTTGAGCTTTCGGGCTTTCATCGCGGGTTCGGAGGAGAATCGATCCACCTTCGAGGTAGCGCCATCCTGGTGGACTGTCTGATTGGCACCTGCGTTTTCTCCTTTCTTCCCCAGATTTATCCCGCGGTGCTTTGTGATAAAGTGTAGCCAGAATCCAGTTTAGAAGGAAACGCCTTCTTGTAATCGGCAGGGCGGCTCACAAGAATCTCTGCTGTTTGGTTCTTTAGCTTTTCTTCGCCGGTTAGCTAACGCCATCATGCTGGACTGTCTGACTGGTATCTGCGTTTTCTCCTTCCTTTCCCCGATTTATTCCCATGTTGCTTTTTGATAAACTCTGCCCTAGCCCGTTTGACGGTAGATAACCTCCCGTCTTAATTCGCTCATAGGCCTGTCTAACTTGACCGTTCGGGCTTTCATCGCGAGTTCGGAGAAGAATCGATCCGACTCCGAGGTAACGCCATCATGGTGGACTATCTGAATGGTACCTACCATTTTCAGGTCTCCTTTCTCAACTTTACTTGTTTGCGACAGTTTATTCCGTGGTGATATCATGTTAGTATAGGGCGGAGAGTCGATCACTTTTTGGTTGATCATCATAGCCGTGTACCGTCCCTGTGGACGAGCTCGTTAAAGTAGTGAGAGGGAGGTTCCTCACAGCGGCGTATTCTCCGTTCTTTTTATTTTCACTGTCTCCTCGTTGGGAAGAGAATAGGGTTTTCCCATTATGTTCATCCCCCGTTACCAGGACGGATGAACACGAGGAGATTTTCTTCTTTGCTTCCTGCCGTTCCCCCGCTTTGAAATATTGCTTCCGTAACTGGAAATTGTTAGCGGTTGATGTTGATAAGTTGTTGTCGCAGCGCTTCTTTTGATGACTTGGGCAGAGAGTCATCCTGCTTTCCTACTTCCTACTGCCTCTTCCACTCGCTCAATTCCCAGTTGTAGACCGAGCGAGCTGTACAATCAGCCTGCGACATATAAGTTGTCTGTACGTTGTTTAAATTATGAACAACTTTTGCCCTTAACCGGAGTTAACGATAAAATTTCCCCGATGGGACGGGACTACCCGTCCGGCCTTAACATCCGTCTTAAAAAACAGTTTTTTGCTTTGAGAAACTCTTTAAATCTCAAAGTTTCTTTGAAGCTTTGAGATTTGTTATTAGGAGAATAACAGCCTTATAGGAAAATCAACTTCTTGGGAAGGATACGTTTGACAAACTCTAAATGTTAAAGATTAGTCTTGCTAAATATTTAAAAGTTATTAATTTCTATCTATTTCCGCTAACTTCTTCTATTTCCCCGCCATTTATGGATTACGCCCAAAACCATCAGGATTTCGTCATCGAAATGTAAAAAATGATATTATTTGCCCACTAGAGATTTCCCTTATATCCCTTAAATGCGTTGTTCATTATTAGCCATTTTGATTGCTGCTCTAATGCAGCCTGCATTTGCTGCCGACAGAACTGTCGTTACAGCCGGCTCTTTTACCCAAGAGAAACTTCCCTTAAGTTTCCCAGTGGCAAGAACCTGGTTATATGAGAGAAGTGATAAGCTGAAAGCAAGCTCAGCCGCGGTGCGAAGCAAAGAAGAAGCTCGAGAATCTATCAAGACTTTAGGCGGTCCAACAGTCAGCGTTCAGGCCGTTCAAATCGCCGGCCAAAAGAAAATCGATATTCATAAAGATATTTCTCTGCCTATGCTGGGTTCTATTCCTGTCGGGCTGGATGAAAAGTATTCATTGAACGGACCTCGTGCCGCTGCAACGGCAACTTGGCCGATTTATACAGGCGGCAAAATCACCGCGGCCCAAGAAGCAAGCAAATATGCGGTAGATGAAGCTATTGCCAATAAACATCTGACTTCCGAAGAACTTGATGCACAATTAGCGGGTTATTATTTCGGCCTCCAACTGGCGGTTTCTGTGGAAAAACTGCAGAAAGCCATGCTGGATCAACAAAATAAAGAACTTCAAAAAGCCTTGAAATTCGAAAAACAGGGCATGATCAGCAAAGTCGAGAGAATGTCAGTCCAGGTCTCTCGAGACAACACGCACCGTGAATACTTAAAAGCAAAAGATAATGTCAAAGTCGCCACGCTTCAGCTTTCCCGGCTTTTAAGAGATGAGCAGTTCGGTAAATTGACTACCCCGCTCTTCGTTCTTAAAGGTCCGATGAGGCCTCTTAAGTACTGGGTTGACACAGCGCTGGCTTCCAATCCTCAGCTAGCCGTTATTCAAGCTCAGGCAAATCAAGCCAACGAAGGCATTAAGGCTGCAAAGAGTGCATGGGCACCGCAAGTTTTTGCATTCGGTCAATATAACTTTATTAAGCATTACCAGACTTTAGTGGAACCGAATTGGATTGCGGGAGTTGGTGTTAATTTCACACTTTGGGACGCCAAAGACCGAAGAGCCTCGGTCCGAAGTGCGGAAGCCACTTTAGAACAAGCAGAAGCCGGCAAAGCCGAAGCAGTCAACGCCGTCAGAACAGCCATTGAAGTTGCTTGGCTGAAGACTCAAAACGCGATTGATCAATACAAACTCAGCGCCTCCACCGTTACATTGGCCAGAGAAAACCTGCAGCTAAAAAATAAAGGTTTTGATGAGGGCTTGAATACAGCTCTAGATGTGACAGAGGCTCGTTCTCAGCTTCTTAAAGCTGAGGTTGGGCGCCGTCTTGCGGCCTTTGAATTTGTCTCAAATTATGCAATGCTTCATGCAATTGCCGGAAAAATGGCAGACTTTATGAATGCGGTAAACGACAAGAACGTTATAGTTGAGCAATAACATGACAGAACAAAACAAGAATAATACTTCTGCAGAAAATCCTTCCAACAACTTTCAGCAGGAGATAGAAACCGATGAAAAGAAATCTTTACGTTTCGGAACTATTCTTCTCCTTGTACTTTTAATTGCCCTAGTTACTTTTATTGTTTGGGGCATTTATCAGGCGGCCTTCCCACCAAAACCTCCGCTTCAGGGCCAGATGGAATCCCGTACGGTCAGCGTCTCCTCTAAAGTTCCGGGCAGAGTTCAAAAAATACTTATCCAGGAAGGTGATTTTGTAACTGCCGGACAGCCTGTGGTTGAAATGCATCTTCCTGAACTAGAGGCCAAACTTGCTCAAGTAGAAGCTCAAGAGCGGGCTGCAAAACAGAAGCAAAGTCTTGTTGATGAAGGCGCAAGACCGCAAGAAAAAGAAGCCGCTAAGGCACAATGGCAAAGAGCAGTTGCCGCCGAAGAGTTAGCTCGCAAGACTTACAACCGGATCGCCGCTTTATATAAAGACGGCTTAGTATCCGCTCAGCGCTACGACGAAGTTAAAACCAATTGGACGGCTGCGACTCAACAAGCATTAGCTGCTAAACAGCAATATGACATCGCTGAAATCGGTGCCCGTCAGCAAGAAAAGAATGCCGTTGCCGATTTAACTTCAGAAGCGGCAGCCGGAGTTGAACAAGTAAAGTCTTTGACAGAGAGTAAAACACTCTACTCTCCGATTGACGCACAAGTTGAGAAGATTATCTTCACTGATGGAGAATTAGCCGCTGCCGGCTATCCAATCGTTACTTTAGTTAATCTCAATGATCAGTATGCGACATTCAATATCCGTGAGGCGCAGATGCCGGGAATTGAAATAGGCAGAATTCTTCATGCGACCGTCCCTGCACTCGGTGATAAAGAGATTGACTATAAGATCTACTACATCAGTCCACGAGCAAACTATGCCACATGGAGAAGTACACGCCAAGACTCCGGGTACGATATGAGAACGTTTGAGGTACGCGCTCGTCCTATGACAAAAGTGGACGGCCTTCGTCCCGGCATGAGTGTTTTAGTCCAAAAGTAGCCGCTTATGCTCTCTCCTATTGCGTGGCTTAACGCCGTAACCCGCACCACTTTCCGGGAAATTAAGTGTCTTGTTAAGAATCCCGGAGAAGTGCTGGTGACGTTTGTTTTTCCTTTGGTCTGGATGCTTGTCGTCTGGGGACTGTTAGGAAGGGGCGTGATCGAACAGGTCCCCGTGGCCATGGTCGATAATGACAACACGAGCGTCTCACGCCAAGTTGCCTTGGAATTGTCGTCTATCCGAGCCATCAAACCTTTAGCCGTCAACACACAGGCAGAAGCGCTGGAAGAACTTAAAAAAGGAACGGTTTACGGCATTATTTCCATTCCGTTCGGCTATATGAAAGATACGCTTTCAGGCCGCGGATCCTCTATTTCCGTTTATTTGGATGAGAACAGGTATGCCGTTGCCGGAGGCATTCAAGGTGATGTCGCCGGCCTGATGTCGACTCTCAAACTTCAGCAAACTGCAAAGTCTTCTTTAGCCACCGGGATCGGCCCCGACGGAGCAAAACGTTTAGTTGAGGTAGTTCATTCCGATTTCTATGCCCTCGGAAACATGGGAATGAATTTCAATGCTTTCTTGGGAAGCAACTTAATCCCGGGCGTTTTGTTTCTTGGCTCGATATTTTGTTTCGTGACTGCCATTATCAGAGAGGACTACCGCAAAACCATCAAGGACTGGCTGGATAATGCGGACAACAGTATTTCGGCGGCTTTAGTTGGAAAACTTGCTCCTCATTACTTCATTTATTCTCTCATTATTCTTTGGTATCTGGCTTTGTTTGCCGGCCAAGGAGGGTGGGCTCCAAGCGGTTCTTTATTTGTATGGTTTGCTTCGGCTTTAATGTGCTTGGCTGCTTTCTTAGGCGCTGCCATTCTTATCTGTGCCATTGCTCCGACCTGGCGATTTGCATTGGTCGTTGCCTCCGGTTATGCAGCCCCTGCTCTTCCGTTTACAGGATTTTCCATTCCGACGGACTCGATGAGCCCTCTTGTCCAATTCTTTGCCGAACTTCTTCCGCTTACTTGGTTTATTAAAGGGCAATCTCAGCAATGGGTAATGGGAGCTAATGTCCTTGACATGGGTGAAATTTTTAGCTCCTTAGGATTACTCATCATTATTCCATTGATTTTCGGCATCCCTTTGCTGAAAAGAAAATATTTTCGTAAAGAAAAAAATCTCAAAGCTGATCCAGTCAGTCTTCTTTCGATATTTAACAAGAAGAGGTCCTCATGAAATCTTGCGGATGGACCCACTGTTTTTTAGAGACTGTTAAGGAGTGTCTGACCAACCTCTCCTGCTTTTCGTTCTTCTTAGTCGCGATTTTCTTTTATTCTTTTTACTATGCTTGGCCGTACACGGCTCAGCTTCCGGATCATATCTCTGCAGTGGTAGTGGATTTGGACAACACTCCGGTTTCGAGAGAACTTATCCGAGGTTTGCAAGCCGTTTCTCAAATAGATGTTAAAGGCGTCAGCAGCAATCCAGATTCGGCTATTCGAGATTTAAAAAACGGAAAATTTACGACTCTCATCACCATTCCGAACGGCTTTATGAAGGACGCCATTACCGGCGTCCCTACGGCCTTGGAATTAGTTTCTAACGGAGCTTTTATTGTAAAGGCTCGCTCCTCTATAGCAGGTGCAGCAGGTCCTTTGCAGGAGATAGCTTCTACCGCGATTGCCGCCCAATTGATTAAACAGGGAGTACCCATCAGCACGATTGCAGCAAGTGCAAATAAACCGCCTGCCGTGATATTTCAGCCAATGTACAACACGGTCTCTGGATACTTGAACTTTGCAGTACCAATCGTATTCTGCATTATTTTCCAAACGGTAACTTTAGCCGGGGTAGGAACACTCATTAATGAATGGTTCTGCGCCAAGCAGATGCCCTTCCCTTTAGTCCGCGCCATCCAGAGTCTTCCTTATTTGTTTGCCCTTTATCTACCGTTTTTCTGTATTCTGCTTTTCTGGACGCTGTTTATTGAAGGTGCTTCCTTTGCGTGGCATGGCATTAATTCGTTCCAGAATATTCCGGCGACATTGGCAACCTGCGTCTTTTTATCCATGGCGGTATGTGCTTTAGCTTTAGTAATTGCTTTTGCCTTTAAACGGGCGAACTATGCCGTACAAACCGTTGTTCTCACATCTCTGCCTTGCGTATTCATCACCGGCGATTTGTTCCCTCTGCAGAATATTCCTGATTACATGAACATAATCGCCTTCTTTATTCCGTCTACGCCGGCAGTGCATGCCATGCTAAGAGCTTCACAGGCCGGTGCCTCAATAGGTCAAATCATGCCGCACTTGCTTCATTTACTTGGCTTGACGGTATTTTATTTGACTATTGCTTATTTGATAGCCAGAACCTACCGCAACGACTACGAAGTCATCAGCAGCCCGTACTCTTTGAAGACGGTCAAAGGACAGACTATTCTTTCAACCAAATAATTTAACTTAGGGCGCCGAAATATGAGGCGGAGACAAGCTCGAAAATAAACTCTTCGAACTTAAATTCTTTATCCTCAATTATTTTTTTGAGTACAGCGAAGCACCTCGCGGATTACAAACATCGCCACAACGAGAGAGGTATGAAAAAAGTTCAGGAATTAAGGCTATTTCTTCGGCATCTATCTGCCTTTTGCATATAACCAACTGTTTTTCATGCAGTTCATTTTTAACTCGATAAATATAGAAAACGTTTATTTTGGGGATTTTGGTATAATTTTTGCCAACCGGTAAGGAGAGGGCCATGAACGATAAAACAATGATGGAGTTGAAGCTTTCTGCTCAATTCGTTGGACAAACCCAACAAAATATTAGTCCGTCCTTCCAGTTTATTCAAAATTTAATTGAGATTAGTTCCAATCCTTCCTTAGAGTCTCTTACCGCTGAAGTTGAAGCTTTGGAAGCTAACAATAAACAACTCGAAGAACTAAGCCCTGTCGTTGACATCGCAACCGATTTCGCTCAAGCCGACCCAAAAGTCGGAGACCCAAAATTTGATAAGGACAAAAAATTTGTCGGCTCTTTAGATGCCCTTTCCCAACGTATCCAACATCTTTATGTTTCTTTGGAAGATACTCGCGAAAGAATCCGTTCTGCCGGAGAAAGAGATTCTAGATTTGTCTCTCTTAATACTCGTCTAGTAAAAGTTGAGGCTAATTTAAAAAGACTTTTCGATAAAGTTCAAACTCTCACATTTCTTATCACCTGCCATGATTCCGCAGTCGATGAGCCTATTAAAACAACCTCCAATCCTGTTTTAGCCCAATTTCTCTAATATGGCGACACCAGTTTACCAAGTCAGCTTTTCTCCAGAGTTTGAAGAAAAGTTCAACTCTCTGCCTGTCGACATTCAGGCAGCCGCTGGAAAAGCCATTCAAAAACTTCTCCAAGGGCTTCACACATCAATTAGATTGCACCGTTATGCGAGTGTTCAGCCGCCATATTGGGTCTTCGATGCATTATCTAATCATAGCTACCAGATATCATGCAGAAGAGAAGAAAATACTTTTACCTTGCTTGACATCGGCACTCATAAACAAATCGAAAAAAGAAGCCGAAAGTAATTTTGAAAAACCCTCTCACGCCTTATCACCTTAAAGCTCTAAGGAATGCCGAAGGTAAAGAAAAGTTCCTCCAAACTCTTTCTGCCCGAGAATACTTTATTTCTTCAACGATGAGTACAAGTCGAAATCATTCGAATCCTCGACCACAACTTCAACCATGTCTCCCGGTTTAACTTCAGGCTTTCCTTCAATGTAAGTAACGCCGTCAATTTCCGGAGCCTGGAATTCAGCACGAGCGATAGCCACATCATTTTCCTCATCGTATTCATCTACGAGGACTTTAAGGGTCTGACCAACGTGTTTCTTCTGAACTTCCCTGGAAATATCAGCTTGAAGCGACATCAATCTTTCGCGTCTTTCTTCTCTAACTTCTTGCGGCAAAGCACCGGGCAACTCATTAGCGGCTGCCCCTTCAATCGGTGAATAAGCAAAAGCCCCCACACAATCCAACTTGGCTTCTTTTAAGAAATCGAGGAGATACTCAAACTCTTCTTCCGTTTCTCCCGGGAAACCGGTAATGAAGGTCGAACGAATGGCTATTTCAGGACAAATCTTTCTCCATGCTTCAATTCTTTCCAAGTTCTTTTCGCTGCCCGGCCTCTTCATCGCTTTCAGTACGCGAGGATGGGCATGCTGGAACGGAACGTCCAGATAAGGAAGAATTTTCTTTTCCGACATCAAGCCGACCCATTCATCTACGGAAGGATACGGATAAACATAATGCGGCCTTACCCAAACTCCAAGCTTGGCAAGCTCTTCGAAAAGCACATTAATTTTGGTTTTAACGGCTCGTCCACCTATAAAGTCCAATTTATATTTGACATCAACCCCATACGCGGCGGTATCCTGAGCAATCACAATTAACTCTTTAACGCCGTCTTTAACCAAATTCTCGGCCTCACGAAGAATAGAGCCGATTGGTCTGGAGACTAATTTTCCGCGAAGAGACGGGATGATGCAGAAAGAGCAATGGTGATTGCAGCCTTCCGATATTTTCAAATACGCATAATGCTTCGGCGTTAAAAGAATTCCGCCGCCGGGAACTAAACTGTCAAACGCTTCATGCGGGGGAGGAAGGTTTTCATGAACCATAGCCAACACTTTGTCGGTTTCTTCCGGGCCCGTTACTCCCAACAATTTAGGGAACCTGAGCGCAACAAAGTTGCCTTCTTCGGTTTTCTTACTGCCTAAGCAGCCCGTGACGATAACTTTACCGTTTTCCGCCAAAGCCTCTTGAATAGCTTCCAGGGACTCTTGAACCGCTGAATCAATAAAGCCGCAAGTATTGACGATTACCAAATCAGAATCTTGATAAGTGGAACCAATAGCGTAGCCTTCAGCGCGGAGGACCGTGACAATTCTTTGGCTGTCTACCAAGTTCTTAGGGCAACCTAAAGAGACAAAACCAATGCGAGGAATTCTTTTTCTTATCATTTACAAGTTACTTTACCAATGGTTTGTTAAGGGTCTTAGCGGCGTCTTCATAACCTCCTAAGTTCTTAACATTTTTGTATCCATTCTTCTCGAGGATGCTCTTAACAGCTTCAGCACGCCTGCCGGATCGACAGTAAACCAAGACGGTGTCGTCCGGCTTGATATTGAAACTCTTAAACTTCTGTAAAAAATCAGGAGAGTAGTAGTCATCGACGAGAGCACCTTCAATTTTTCCTGTCTGATTAACTTCAGGCAAAGATCTGACATCCAAAACATATTCTCCGGCCTGTGCGCTCATACAAATTCCAAGTGTAAATAAGACAATTGATAATTTCTTAATCATAGTTAGTCCTGCTTTGTGCAACGTATTGCTCAACTAACGTGAGCACTTGTTTAAATTCATTCTGGGTCGTAAACAGAAAGAGCTTTCCCTTCAGTCCAGCCTGTACGACAATCTTATTGAGATTAGGATTTGCTCGGACGGAAACAATATCCTTCCACTTGAATTCTCTGCTTCGAGAGGAGTGTTTGTTCATATAAAAGTTATGACGAACTCCGAACAAAGATAAAAAAAGGCTCAATACCAACTCTATCTCAGTATAGAGGGGGCACGTTGATTGTCTGAATTCAGAGTAAACACCGAATTTATCAATGCGATAAAAGATTTGACGGTGCGGCTTAAGGATCAAAATAATGGAGCAGATAAGAAATGCCAAAAAAGGCAAAATCACAAGAACCCAAGGACTGTCTAACATTAGGTCAGGATCGACTGCATATAAAAAGGCCACAGCGCCGGCAAACGCTGCACTACCCAAAGCCCAGTCAATAAATTTCAGCTGCTTAAAAGCAGGCTGAACGTAATACCATTGAAATTCTTGAAAATCTTCCTGATTTGCGGCCTTATTGTTTGTAGATGACTGCGCCATGTCTTCCCGTTACTTTATCTCGCCTATAACTATAAAATCTAGCAGGATCACTGTAAGTGCTTAATCCCGAATCATAGACTTCGTTCACGCCTGCAAGTTTAAGGGTTTCGGAGGCCAAACCCGAGAAATTTAAAAGAAAACCTTTTGGATCTGAAATAAAGTATTTATCCGCAAAGGGAGCCAATTCGCTTCTAAAAAAGATATCTTTGACATCTTGCTGCACCACAAAATTCTCGACATCTAGACACGGGCCAATCCAAGCCATTATTTCGACCGCGGAAGAACTTAACCTTTCTCTCATTTTTCTGACGGATTCTTGAATCACGCCTGCGGCCAATCCTTTCCAACCGGCGTGGCAGGCACAAACGATTTCTCCGTCTTTTGAACATAAAAGAATCGGCAAGCAATCCGCGGTCATCACTACACATCCGACATTGGATTTAGTTGTAAAGCTTGCATCTGCATCTTCGGCATCAGAGATAATTTCATCAGCTTCCAACACTCTTGAGGAGTGAACTTGATTCAGGAACCTCAGATCTTTGCATCCCAGACTTTCTACGATTTCACGATTTTTTCTGACACAGTAAGGGCTGTCGCCGACATGTTTTCCTAAATTCAAACCGTTAAATCCGTCAACACCGCCATAAGCACCGGCAGAGACTCCACCGTTTCTGGAAGTAAAGAAAGCCTTAACGTTCTTCGGAGCGGGCCAATTCGGTTCGATCAGTTCAATCGAGGGTTTTTGAAAATTACTCATAGAGCTTTAATCCTTTCTCTTCTCTATTTTCCAGACGGAATAATCAGTTGAATCTTCTTCGTCTCCGAAATCAAAATCATCCCAGGAGGAAATACGTCCTACGGCTTCTTCGTTCGGTGCGAATTCATCGGCTTCGGAATCCAAGACAACAACCGGATCGCCGAAAACTTCCGTCGGTCTATCCCAAGGACCAAATCCTAATTCATCCATAACATCGGTAAAGTCCTGTGGCGGCTCAGCAAACCATTCCATCACCTCTCCGGTTAGCGGATGAACAAGGCCTAATCTGCTGGCGTGCAATGCTTGGCGATTAAACTGCGAAACCTTAGTTCCATCATCTTTCGGAACCGGAAGTCTATTGCGATACAAAGGATCTCCGATCAACGGGAACCCGATGGATTCCATATGAACTCTGATTTGGTGCGTTCTGCCGGTCTGCAGGCGGCAGGCAACCCAAGAGTAAGGCTTACCGTTGACTTCAGTGAACTGAACGAGTTTTTCTCGGGTAAGAGCGTGCTTGGCCCGTGCAGACTTACCGACAACAAACTTAATCGGGTTTCGCGGGTCTCGTTCGATTGAAGCATCAATAATTTTATCGACCGGGGCCCGGCCTCGTGTCAAAGCCCAATATTCTCTTTTTACGGTTCTTTCTTGAAGCTGTTTAACTAAGCTCAGCTGAGCTTGCTCAGTTTTAGCAACCACCATCAAACCGGAAGTTTCTCTGTCCAAACGATGGACTACACCGGCTCTCGGCAGTTTAGAGAAAGATTCGTTATAGGCGAGCAAGCCGTTAACCAGCGTATCATTCCAATGGCCCGTTGCCGGGTGAACAACTAAACCTGCCGGCTTATTGATGACGAGGATGGAATCGTCCTCGTAGACAATGTCTAAATCCATCGGAGTCGGTGTAAACGGACAGTCCTCCGGACGGCTTTTAACCGTAACATCTACCTGCTGGCCTAAAAGCAGTTTTTGTTTCGGCTTGGAAACACTTTCACCGTCAACTAAAACGTCCCCTTCTTCGATGACGGTTTTAAGCCGTGAGCGGGAAAAATCCGGATAGCGGGAACTCAAAACCTTATCAATACGTTCTCCGTCTTCTTCTATAGAGACGACAAAAGAGAATTTTTTGTCGGTTTCTTGTTCGAGCTCCTCGACATCCTCCTCGTACTGGCTATAATCCAAGGAACTAAAATTATTATGTGGTTCTGACATATGTCATCCTTAAAATCAACTTTTAAGCGCACTCTCTTAACGATTGCGATGGGTTCCGTTATTCTAACCACTGCGTCATGCAGTTGGCTTAATTCCATTGAGGATCCGACTGAAGGCTGGTCTGCGGACAAGTTATATGTTGAAGGCAGAGACAATCTGAATGAAGGGAACTGGGAAACGGCCCGCGACTACTACCAAAAATTGGAAGCCCGCTACCCGTTCGGCAAGTATGCCCAGCAAGCTCAGATTGAGACTGCTTACTCTTATTTCCGTGAAAGAGAAATGTCTCAGGCCATTATTGCCTGCGATCGTTTCCTCAGACAGTATCCTGATCATCCGCTCTCCCCTTACGCAATGTATATCAAGGGCGTTGCCACATTGGACGAAGATGACGGATGGATGAATTGGCTGACAAAACAAGATCTCTCTAAAAGAGATGCTCAAGCTGCCAGAGATGCGTTCGATATCTTCAAAGAATTGGTTGAACGTTTCCCGCATAGCCGTTATGCCAATGATGCCAGAGAACGCATGTATGAATTGATCCATGCGCAGGCACAGTATGAAATCAATACTGCTATGTATTACTACAAGCGAGATGCATATATTGCGGCCATCAACCGCTGTCAAACCGTCCTAAACGACTTCCAGAGCACCGACCAAGCTGAAGAAGCATTACAAATTATGAAAGACAGTTACAAAGCACTCGGAATGGAAGATAAAGTCAAAGACATTGAGCGTATTATTGAAGCCAATCAAAATCGTCCCTCCAAGAAGACTGTGCAGCACATTATTCAAGCACCGCAAGTGGAGGCCCCGCAATAATTTCTTTTAGGATTGTTGATGAAGGTTAACGTCAAGGCCCTTATTTCTATTCCCTTTATCATTTCGGCAGCTGTCGCCATGACCGGCTGCCGAACAGTCCCGCAGAATTCTCAGGACATGACATGCGAGGATCTCAATTATCTTGCCGATGAAGCTGTAGAAACCAAAGGTGTGCCGTTTTTTCTTTCACAGCTCCAATATCCCGGGGACTGGCGTACTTGTTCCGAAACACCTGAGTTCATTGATTGGATTAAAAACGAGAGCCGCAGACGCATTCATCATGCCGGCAAAGACTGGGGAGAATTAGTTATGCTCCGCTATTTTGCCAAAGATACTCATCAGGAAGAATACAAAGTGCGAGCCGTCCTTGGAGAATGTCTGAAGCCAAAGCCGACCAAAGAAATCACTCTGCATTTCATCGAACTGCATCCTGACGCCAACGATAAACCTTTTACGGTTGAAGCCAATTTAACAGGCCAAAGACCTCAGGATAAAGCTGCCCGTATTCTTTGCGGCTACGAAACTTATCCAGCCAAATCCAAGACAGACGACATGGCTGCACGTTGGAAAAGCTGTCAAATCAAAGGAAAACCAGAGTAAAGCCTAAAACTTAACTTCACCGATTTTGTCCTGTTTCTCCAGACTCATTTCTTCGAGAAATGCAAGCGCGTTTTCGAGTCTTGCGGTACGGGCAAAATCAGGAAGGCTATTCCAAATCATTGCGCCATAACTCTTAGTCAGAAGACGCTTATCGCAAATAATGAGCATACCTCGGTCGTTCCGATCGCGAATAAGACGCCCCGCACCCTGCTTTAACAGAGTAATCGCTTCAGGGAGGAAAAGTTCCCGGAAATGATTCCTATTCTGACTCTTAAGCCAATTAGTCTTTCCCTTAATGACCGGATCATCCGGCGGCGGGAACGGGATCTTATCAATAATGACCATAGAAAGTGCTTCGCCTTTAATGTCCACCCCTTCCCAGAAACTGCTGGTTGCCACAAGAAGCGCGTTACCGGCGCTGACAAATTGCTGCAACAGTTGCCCTTTGCTGGTTTCCCCCTGCAACAAAACGGGAAGCGTCATGGTAGCGCGGAACTGCTCGGCCAGATCGCGCATCATGGCGTGCGAGGTACAAAGCATAAAACAACGACCGTTGTTAGCTTCGATGATCGGTCGCAGCATTGCCGCTAACTGGC
>ENA-OPSG01000700-OPSG01000700.1-human-gut-metagenome-genome-assembly--contig:-NODE-700-length-20090-cov-7.179436_pt1 | contig 20090 bp, 12 predicted proteins | sample MGYA00241454_ERZ501900 | MGnify/ENA primary metagenome ERZ501900 (study PRJEB25962, sample SAMEA2042225) | human gut metagenome | biome: human gut; feature: human-associated habitat; material: faeces... | reverse complement strand
TGGAACAGCGTCCGGTGGTGGTGTCCACTTCCAGCATTGCATTGCAGAAAGCCATTTTAACAGAATATATTCCCTTTTTGTCCAGGGTGCTGCTGGAGCAAGGAATCATTCAGTCCCCGCTTCGGGCAGTGGTGCGAAAAGGGAAAGAACACTTTGTTTGTGATAATAGGCTGGAACAACGAATCGAAGCAATCCGCCATAAACAGAAGAATGCTGCCCAAAAAGAAGCACTACTGTCCTTGCGGAAACAGTATGATATGGATAGCGTAAAGAATCTGAGCGGGTTTGACAGAAGGCTGGTCTGTGTGCCAAAATTCTGTCCAAGAGAATGTCCGGGCAGGCAGATGTGCCGCTATCAGAGATATCTGGAAGAATCCAGGAAACAGGATATGTTCATTCAAATCTGTAATCACAACTATTTACTGGCAGATGCGTATCACAGAGCAGAAGGATACAAGCCTTTATTGTCTGATTATCGGACGTTGATTGTAGATGAAGCTCATAAGTTACCGGAAGCGGCAAGGCAGATGTTTGGAAAAAACCTGTGTATGGATGATATTCGGGAAATAGCGTATTATCTGGAACGGGAGCATCAGAAAGAAGAGGCAAGAATCCTGCGGACAGTCATGTGTGACGCATTGCATGTGGTTGGTGCAGAACACCGAATTGGAAAGGGAATCCGGGAAACATTCCATAATACAACAAATAGTGTGGTTTCTCTGTGGGAAGGCGTAGAGATGCTGGAATTTCTTTTAGAAAAGCTGGAGCGAAGTGTTCCAAAGTGGATATGGAACCGGCTGGAAGAAGCAAAGGATGTGCTGGAGTGTTTTTGTAGCAGCAATGAGAAATATGTTCGTTATCTGCATTTGGATACAGAGCAGCTTCCCGTTTTGTGTGCAGCCAGCCGGGAAATCCCAGGACTGCTCCGGAAGATGTTATGGAACCGGGAAGAAGGAATGTCCGCCATCTTGACCAGTGGGACACTAAAGGCAGGAACAGGCTTTTTACGCACCAGGCAGATCACCGGGCTGGAGGGAAGGGCAGGAGTGCAGGAATATGTGGCAGAGTCCCCTTTTTCCTACGAAAAGAATTGTCTGCTATACCTGCCAAAGACGTTGGATCATTGCAGGAGAGGAAGCCGGGAAGAGGCGGTGATGGTGGCAAACCATATCCATTCTCTGATCTGTTCCACTTATGGGCATACGCTGGTACTGTTTACTTCTTATACACTGATGGGAAGTGTGTATCAGATTTTAAGAGATAGCCTGCCATTTCCCATGGTGGAAGTATGGAGACACTCCCAGGAAGAAATCCTGCGCTTTAAGACCATGGAGAATGGGGTGCTGTTTGCAGCCGGCTCCTGCTGGGAAGGGGTAGACTTTCCGGGAGATATGGTATCTTCGCTGATTATTGTGAAACTGCCTTTTGCAGTACCAGATCCAATCAGCGAAGCAGAGAAGGAGACGTATGACTCTTTGGAATCCTATATCCAGTCTATCATTGTGCCGGATATGCAGAAGAAACTGCGCCAAGGATTTGGGAGAGCCATCCGGACAGAAACCGATACCTGCGTGGTGTCTATTTTAGATATACGGGCGGTAAAAGGCGGCAAGTATCACGAAGATGTAATGTGTGCGCTTCCGCCCTGCCGGATAGCAGAAGAATTGAAAGAGGTACAGGATTTCATCCGCAGCCGGAAAGGTGTAGAGTATTATTTATAATAGGAAAAATCTGCTTTCCAGCCTTGTTGCTTGTGCTTATTTTCCAGGCGCTTTTAAGGGAAAAATTTAGTACAGTTTTTGGAGCGGTTTTGGAGGGATTGTTGGTATTGATGAATAGCTATTTGAACATGAAGTGGGTATAATGTGTATAGCGTTAGAGGAAAGGACGGTGAGCAAAATGGCACGATATGCAGTGGAACATATCTGGGAAAGAAAACAGGAATATTTCTTGATTCGGGATCATCAGAGCTGGCAGATGGTGCTGCTCCCGTCCAAGTATCTGACGCATTTGATTCGAGCAAACCGTTCTCCGAATACCGTTGGCCGCAGGGCAAAATCCATCCGGTTCTATCTGGAATATCTGGATGAGAAAGAGATGGAACTGTCCCAGGTAGCGGAACTGGAATTCCAGGAACAGTATGAACATTATGTGGGATTTCTCCACTGGCTGAAAGCCGGAAACCATTTGCATGAAAAGAAAGAGAAACTGCCAAGCAATAAAACCTGCAATGCGTACTTAAAAGACGTGTTCAGGTTTTTCTGTTTTTTAGAGCTGGAAGCAGATATGGAAAGGCTGAAAGTGTTATATTATGACAGCTTTACTACCCATGATTCCATCGGTGTAAAACGCAAGCTGCGGTTCCGGTCGTTCAATGGCTATCTGAAAGAGGAAGAACGGAACGTTCGTCCGGCAGAGCATCAGGAGATTTTGGAACTTTTAAAGCAGTGTACCAACTGCAGGGATCAGCTTCTGATCATGCTTCTGGCAGAGACCGGATACCGGATCGGCGAGATCTTAGGGGTAGATTATACCAGAGATATTGATTATGAAAGACACACCATCCGGGTATTCTTCCGGGATGACAATGAAAACAAGGCAAGGGCGAAGAATGCGGCATACCGAAGATCCAAAGTCAGTGATGCCACCTTCCAGTTTTTACTATTTTATCTGTCCAAGTACCGGGAATTTCTGCAGCACCAGCAGATGCTGTTTGTAAACATCGAAGGAGAGACAAAAGGAAAGGCACTGCAGGTGGACGCAGTTTACCGGATGCTGGAGCGGATGGAGAAAAAGACAGGCATCCATACGACGCCCCATATGCTGCGGAGATACTTCGGAAATATGAGGCGGGATGCCGGATGGCCGCTGGAAATGATCAGCGAAGCGTATGGACATAAGCACATCGACACAACCATCAAATATCTGAACCTTGTAGATGACCAGCTTATGGAAGCCAGTGACCAATATTATGCAAAACATTCTGCTCTTTATGATGTGGAGAAACTCCTGTAGGAGGTGAAGAACATGCCCGCTTATCAATTACATATTTATGAACAGCAGGAAGAGCGGGAAGTACTGGAACAAAAAATCTGTGAGCAGGTGGATGCCTGTACAGAGGTAAATGGAACCATACGAAACCGGATAAAGAAGTTCCTGATAGAAGAAGGAATTACTGATATTTCAGAGATGGACGCAGTCCTAAGGGTCCGCTGCGAAGAATATCTGGAAAGGAACGAAACCGTTCTTGCACCGATTACCTGCCTGCGGGGATTTGATGGAATCGTGATTCATCGGATGAAAGAAGAACTGCAGACACTGGCAGGGAGAAGAAACTATACTACAGAGTATCAGGAACAGTGGATGTGCCTTAGCCATTATCCGGAGATTGAGATAGCAGAATCTTTTCTGACCAGCAAAGATGGAAAGGAACTGCTATGGGATTTTACACTGGAGTGTCCCCAAAATTTGAAGATGCAGATTTTTATAGTGCTGAAAGAGGTGATCCATACCTACAAAGGCCGTTACAGAAAAGAGAAACTGCTGGCACTGCAAAGGCTCTATCAATTTTGTGCGAAGCAACAAGTAGCTGATATTGAGATAATGACACTGGCCAAAGAACAGCAATTTGAACAGGAACTCTCGGAAGACTTTCGAGGGAAAAGGAGAAGTACTATGTTTGGCATCCTGCAGATGAGCAGAAAAATCCTATTTTTACAGGCGCCGGAAATTCATTGGAAAGCAAATGTGTGGTTTTTGGAACGCTTCCATTTTTCCAGAGAACGGATGAATCCAAGTAAGCCTGTGGAATCGGTATCCTTTAGAGAGGTGACTAACCTGGAAAATCAAAAGATTTTGCAAAAATATCTGCGGTATCTGTTTGGAATCACAGATTTATCTATCAGTACCATCCGAATCAAGCTGCTGGAACTTCGTACATTCCTGGCACACTTCAATGGAGAGGAAAAGCCGATCTATGAAGTGGAGGCAGAGAAGATTCAGAGATATCTGGAATCCGTTCAGAGACAGGATACCCGTGAAAAAACAGCAAATGGAAGGATCTTTATGATTTTGCAGTTTTACAATTTTCTTGTAGTCAAAGGATATCTGAAGAAGATTCCCTTCCGGCATGCGTATTATCTGCAGAAAGAAGTACATGTCCACCATGACCGCAGTGTACCGGAAAGAATCTATACGGAAATTTTATCGAAGCTGGCAGAGTTTCCGGAACATCTGCGGTTGATGTTCCTGCACTTATGGTGTACCGGAATCCGGGGAAGCGAAGTATGCACCCTGACAGGTGGTGATTATGAAGAAAAGAATGGAGATTACTGGCTGAAAGTATATCAGGTGAAAATGAAAACGTATAAGCGGATTCCCATTCCGGAAGCATTGTATAAGCTGGTGCAGGTGTACAAAAAGAAAAATCAGATCGGACCAGAAGAATACCTGTTTAAAAGCAAAAAAGGTGGAGCATTCCAGTATGCTACATTACGGTATCAAATGTTGAAATACTGTGAGAAAAATCAGATTGCAGACGGGGAATATATTTTCAGATCCCATGATTACCGCCATAACCTGGCTACGCTTTATTATGATAATGGTATTTCTATCCAAGCGGTACGAGATTACTTGGGGCATGAATATGAGGAAATGACCAGACAGTATGTGGACTATATGCCGAAGAAACTGGAAAAAGCCAGTGAAGCATATTTCCAGGAAGAAACCCACAGCTTTGCGGCGGAACTGATGAAAGGAGAGTTCCATGGATGAAAAATTATATCTAATCGATTTAGACTGCTATGCAAGAGCAGAGGAAAAAGAGAAAAAGAAGGTAAAGGAATCCCATTGCTTTGATTTCGGACTGCTTCCAACAAAGGGGCTTCAAAATGAATTCCGTTCCTTTATTGAGAATCGAAGCCGACAATGTGCATTGGCAACGATGATACAGGAACGAGTGCTCTATCAGAGATTTTGTAGAATGGTAAAGGATAAGCACATCCGGGCAGAGAGCCTGCAGGAACTGGAGTGGGAACAATGGCTGCTCAAAATCCGAAGCTGGCTTCTGGAACATGGACAAAAACTGACCATGCAGGGAATCAACGTATATGGGAAAGAAAAGACAGTGCCATCGAGCCTCATCACATATGTGCGGAAGGCATATCAATTTACAGAAGCCAAAGAGGAACGGGATGAGATTGAGAAAGATATCTGGAAATTAGAGAATCTGGACGTTGCCTATAAAAAGAATCCGATTAAAAATGTACAGACTTTGAATTTTACAGCGATTATCCAGGATGACTTACGGGAAGAAACAAAAAAGGCAGTTTATGAACATTTACATCATGAAGCGATTGCAACGATCATCAAAGAGCTGACAGCCATCCGGAGACTATCCAGATATTTGAAAGAAACATATCCCCAAATCCATTCGGCAGAAGAACTGAATCGGGAGTTGCTGGAAGAATATCTGACGTACCTTGCAACGGAAGCGGAGGGCGTGAATAATTACCGAATGGATTTGACGAGACTCCGAGGACTGCTGGAAACCATTGGAAAATTATATGGGTATCCACATTTAGAAATTTTATTTTTGGCCAGTGACTTGCCCAGACAGGTGCAGCCGAAACTGAAATCTTATTCAGATAGTGAGCTGATTCGTTTTAATGCAGCGCTTGCGGAGCTGGATGAGCAGATGGAGCGGCTTATGGTCATCCACCAGATGTTAGGAACAAGGATATCGGATACCCTTACCCTGCAGACAGACTGCCTGTATCGGCAGGACGGACATCCTATGATCCAGATCCGGCAGATGAAAACAACTACCTTTGTGAAACCTATCAGTGCAGAACTGGAATTGCTGATTGAAAAAGCAATAGAGTATAGCAAGAAAAGGTATGGAGATACGGTTTACATTTTTGTGGATGAGAAAAATAGTAAGAGACCTATGCAGTATAATACCGTTCAAAACAAGGTGATGGATCTGATCCAGAAAAAAGATTTGCGGGACGACCATGGAGAACTATTCGGATTTGGAACGCATATGTTCCGCCATGTATATGGTATCCGCTTAACAGAACTGCATCTGGATGACTGGACCATCGCAAAACTACTGGGGCATACATCCGTAAAGAATGTGAAATTTTACCGGAAGATGAGCCTCCAGATCATCGCAGATGAAACGAGAGAAATCAGAGCAGAGATGAGCCGGATGATCCGGGCGAATCTGGCAGGATGGGGGAAAGAGTATGAGCAAATATGACAAGATGCTGGAAGTAAACCATAAGCAGAGCGTGGAGAAGATTCAGAGGGCAAAACTGACGATCCAGGAAATGATCGAAGAAGAGGATAAAGTGACCGTTCCTAAACTGATGCAAAAGACCGGACTGTCCAGAGGATTTTTTTATAAGAACCCAGAAGTGCGAAAGGCAGTAGATCGTGCCTTGCAGCTACAGGCTGGCATGATAGATAAGAGAAGAAAGATTTTAGATATGGCAATGGACAACCGTATCCTGCAGCTGGAGCAACAGGTAGCAAAACTGAAAAGAGAGAACGAGACATTACGGAAAGAAAATGAAGCAATGCGGAAAGCATTGAATAAAAGAGACTTGAATCTGATCAAGAATTTTTAATGAAGAAGAAAACAATCAGCGACTGGCAGGGGCGTGAAGAACGCGCCTGCTGGTGGTTGTGGAGATAAAATATCTAGAAACGTAGTGTGCTATATAGTATAATGTAATAGAAAACAATCAACTTTCAGAAATGAACAACTACATGGAGATTCAGATAAATGAGTAGTCAAGAAACATTTTCTATAACAACACTACAAAGAATGTGTGCTAGATCTGAATATTTGGATGAGTCAGATATTCATATGAATGACAAAACAGTTTCATGGGATGGAAATATTATATATTACAAAACTAAAAAGCCGGCTTCGACAGGAAATGAATTTCTTATTCCTATTCAAGTAAAGGGAAAAGAGTATAATATTCTTCCGGATTCGGATAGCATAAGTTATCCAGTGGATATAAATGATTTGAAAAATTATTTAAAGAATGGCGGAGTAATATTTTTCGTTGATGCAATTTCAAAAACGGAATATAATGACAAAATGTATGCAAAAATCTTACTTCCGGTAGATATTGTCCATATAATGAAAGGAAAAGAAGAGCAGGGGAGCATTACGGTACATTTAAACCATGTAAAAACTGTCCGAGAATTAGAAGAGCTGTGTGTTCTTTTTAAAGAAAATAGACCTAAACAGGCAATGGTAGGGGTGGGAAAATCAATTCCCGATTATGATAATATATCTAATTTTACTATATCAACATTGCCAACTCCATATATGAATCCTGCAATCGCAATTGCGAAAAGTCCTTTTAAGTATGTGTATACCAAGAAGGATGGGATGGAGATACCAGTTTTATTGACAGATTTAGTTACTGCGACCGAGAGTGAGTGGTTAATAAAAATCGATGATAAAATAGAACAAAGATATCCTGTCCGACATATTTATGAATTAAATCAAACGACTACAAGGATTAGTGAGATCATCGAATTTGTATTAACAGAAAAAAGCCAAAAAACAACCATTCGTTGTGTTGAGGCAACTAACTATAATTTTGAAACAGTTTTTCAAGCATCAAAAATTATAATAGCTGTTTCTGATGCAGAGGAAGTAATGATTGAAAATATAAGTCTGGGAAAAAATTTCTTAGGGGAAATACAAACAGCTTTTACAGAAGGATTTCTTGCATATCACAAACGGATTGTTCAATTAGGAGAAACACTTGCAGAACTAAATATTAAAAGAAGTTTATTTAAAACGAAAGAAATTTTAGATGCAGAACCTACCATATTTTTTCTGAAAAAGGGATTAGTGGAAATGAAAGTTTTATCGTTACCATTTCAAGCAGATGAAAATTGTGGTCTTTACAAACAAATAATTGGACGTAGGAAATTGCTGTTAGAATATGAAAAGATTCAAGAAGATGGATATATAATTCGTAATTATTTGAAGGATGGTAAACGGATTGCTATCTTTGCCGATATACCAGATGGAAAAACACAGAAAATCAGCAGATGGTTTGCGTTACGAGATGAGGATATATTTCAGATGATATTTGATGAAAATGATCTGTTGGAAGAAATGTACAACATCGGTGAAGAAGAAACGGATCAACTTTTGGGACTAATATTGGATTTTCTAAAATCTTATGATAAGGAAAGAGATAAAAATTTATTGTTATTGGCTGAAAAATTAATAAATATCTTAGAGAAATATTCGATGGATTCAACCATTCTTACAATAAATAGACTTCAAATTATTGCCCGTAAAAGGGAGCTAGAGCTTGAAGAAAGGAAAACATTGGCACAGATTAAATATTCTGAGAATATATTTGCGAGGTGCTGTGCATGTATTTTGCTGAAACAGTTTGATGAATTTGATATACATATGCAGCAATTATCTGCAACAGAAAAAGAAGAATTTTATAGTTGGCCGATAGCTTCTTTATTACCAAATGTAGAAAAAAATGAATAATACAGAAATTAGTGCGGAAGATTCTAAAAAGGATCTTCCATTTTTATTGGGAAATAAGCAGTACAGAAATATGTAGCCTCTATACCAAAACTATTTTGCCAATTTTTGTATGATTAACTCGACTTATTATTTATTTGTCGTATAATGAGAGTATAAAAATTATAAGGAGTAATGGTCGTGGGTAGAGGTAATGATGCAATACCAACATGGAGTGGATTTAATTATCAAGGAAAAATGATGCTATTGTATGTCCTAGAGTTAATAAATCAAATAGCCAAAGATAAAAACAAAGATATAGACGCCTATTCTGTTGAATTAGAAAAAACAGAAGATTTTTGTATTATTTGCGATTCAGAATATAAATCATTTCATCAGGTTAAGGCATATTTGTCTAAAGATAAATGGAACAGTTATAGCAAAGCAATGGACAAATTGTTGAAACATCGGGCTGAATCAAATAATCCAACAGCAAAATGTTATCTTACAGTTGCAAAGGAGATAAAAGATTGGGATGATGCATCTAATACATACAATGTAAGTGTTGAATTATATAAAAGGGCATCAAAAGTAGTTGGTGTATGTGATGTGAGAAATGAAATAGATACGGAAATCTTAGCATATTTGAAAAGTAAAGGCTATTCTGATAAGGCAGAAGAGATTGTATATGGGGAACTATGTTTATTTTTAGATGATAGCATCGCAAGGATGCACAAGCAGGACTCTAAAAAAAGAAAATATATAATAAAATTTTCTGATATCGTAGGAATTATGGAGTCTGCTATCGATAAAGAAGATGTGCGAAAAGAATATTTTTTGAAAGAGAAAATTTACGAATATGTTATGCAGAATATTGAAAAGGCTTTAAATAATTTATGTCAAGATGAATGTGATACTTCTTTAGAAAATTGTAATAGAATATGTGCTGCTAAATGTGGATATGAAAAAATGACTGAAATTGTTGATTATGGTCAGTTTTGTAAATTACTCAATCCGGGTAAAGTAGATGAGTGGGATAACGAATTGAACTTAGTAGAAACTCTTTCAGTTGATAAAATTCAAAGTGAAATTTATGAATTACTGTATAGAAGCGATACTCCAGAAAAAGTTACGGGAGATAATTGTGGAATATATTTACAATCAAAGTATTCACAAGCGCCAAGCAAACAGGTCATACCTACGTTTTTAGATCTTACACGTGGTGCCAGGAAAGAACGGGCGTTACAGAGTATTTTCCAAAATATTATTAATAATACAGACATTATTGATATATTGGCAGGAAATAGTATTACGGTTATTCCGGGAAGCTATTCAGGAACTTTATCCCAAGCACAAATTACATCTGGATGGAAAAATAGCTCTCCAAATAAAGTAGGCGAATATTATAGAGATATAGAATTGATTTCTGCTCAGGAACTGAAGGGAAAATTTGAACAAAATGGAGGTAATCATGATTAATACTATATTGGATATAATCCGTTTATTAAATGATGGAAATATTGTACCGATGCAAAAAGATGAAGATACAAAGATTGATTTGTATAATGAAAAAGTGCAATTGTTTATGGATGCATCTGGAGAAGAAAGCAAGTATTACTATTTTTCGGAACTTGAGATAAATGATGAAAATCAGGATAATTTAGCAGAGATTGAAGATGTAGCATTAAATAGTGATGCATACACAGTCATAGAAAAACCGACACCAAGCGATTCTTACATGATATTGTTCTGGAAAGTGGAGTGTATAGAGGAAAGAATGTATCCAGATATTATAAAAATTGAAGAAAATGAATTCTTTTATAAAAAATATATGTTCTATTATACAGAAAAAGAACTGCAATGTTTCGAAAAATGGTGTAGGTCATTGAAAACTAATGGGAAACCGATGCTTGATACAGTATTAGAAGCTGTACAGTTCTTGAACGATGAATCGGAGCAGGTACAATTTTTGACGCGTTTATTAAGTAAAGTTCCATTTTTTAATCCAATCTTTCCAAAGGCAGTCATGAATGACTTTGATGAAATGGTAAAACAAAAGATAGATGGAATACGGAAACAAAAACAGAATGTTGAAATGCTAAATGATATGTTTATAAGATCAATAGAAGAAGCATCTTTTGACGTAGAAGTATTGTCCGATATGATATATCAAAAATTATTGGAGGAGTAATTGGATGGGGTACACATTTAAGAGTCTATGTATTAGAAATTTTAAGTATATTACAAATAATAAACCTTTAAAATTTGATTTTATGAATAGTAATATTGTGATTTTAGATGGTCAAAATGGATATGGTAAAACTACATTATTTGATGCTATTGAAGTTTTGGTGACTGGGAAAATAAAGCATTTTAACCCTAGTTTACAAAATAGGAAGACGGAAACATTAGGAACACTGGCAAATGATGTAAATAAGGATATAGTTATTTCGGCAATTTTATCATCTGATTTTTCAGATGAAATACATGTAGAAAGAAAACTTTTATGTAAAAATGAATTTCAGAGTATTATCACACTTAATAGTCAAGAAATTAGTCAAGAAGAATTGTATGATAAATTTCATTTGAGTTCCAATATGTTTGATATAGGGACATATATTTCTCAAAGTGAATCTTTGGACTTCTTACAAAATAAGTATAAAAATAGAAAAGATTCTGTATCTTCTCTTTTAGATGACACCGAGATAACTGATAAAATTCAAATGCTGAAATCGGTTCAAGAACATATTCTTGGAAGAGTAGAAAAAGAAATTGGGGATAAAGAAAAACAAATAGGTGTAGTAAGTCAAAGAGTAAATGAGATAAAACGTCAGACAGATCACATTGTTATGAATGCAGAACTGCCAGGGGAAAATATACGATTATTTGACGAAGTTGAATATGAATTTGATGTCATAAAATTAGACCAGGGAGTTACATATGAGACTGTTATTCAGCAGCTTAAACAAATTGAAGGGTTTATAGAAAACTATGAAGAATACCTTCGATATAAAGATAATGCTATCATAAGGGAATTGAAAGCATCACCGAAACGATTATATATGGCATTGTTTTATCGACAGGAGATTGAATTACTTAATAAAAAAGAAAGTCTCATAAAAGAGTTAAATAAGAGCAAAGAATTATTGATGAATTATAGCAATAATGTCTGGTCAGTAGATGAAACATTGTTCAATAAGATTAAAATAAAAGCAGAAATTATAGCACAAATAAAAACATTATTATTGAACCAGAAAAAAGAACAAAGTCAATTGGATGATGCTGATAAGGTTCTGGCACAGATGACAAAGGCACGAAGGGGACTTATTAAAGAATTTTATAATGCTGCGGAGTCTGGAAAGTTTGATAAAAACAAATGCCCATTGTGTGGAACGGATTTTACGGATATAGATTCAGCTATTATAGAAACAGAACGATTTATAAAAAATATTCATACAGATGGGATAAAAATAATAGAAGATATTGAGACACAAATAACAAATTTATTTCAAAAAGAAATTATTCCTGTGTTGAAAGTGTTTCTTGAGGAAAATAAAGTACTAATAAAAATGGATGATACTTTATCAGGATGTAAGAATCTAGCGGTGGAGAAATTACAGCAGTTGTTGGATAAGGTAAAAATATCAGAGTTTAAATCTCAGGGAATAGAAAAATTTGATATTGAAGAATTTTCTCAACAATATGAAAACTTATTGAAAGAACTTCAAGAAAAGGAAGTTCCAAATAAAATTATTTTTCAAGAAAAGCAGGTTGAATTGTATAAATCCATTCACAATACCTATTATCATAATGAAAAACCGTATCACACAGTGGGAGAGTTACAAAGCAAGGAACAATATGTTGCGAAGTTATTTAATGATAATCTTTCTCAGCAGCTTTCTACGGAAGAGGCCCGACTAAGAAAACTAAAAAGAGATTATGAGGAATATAAGAATAAAACAAAGGATATGACAGATGCAATAAAAGTATTGGTTGGTAAATATGAAGATGCGAATAAAGAATATCAAACACAGCTTCTTAATGCAATTAAAATTCCTTTAATGGTGTATAGTGGAAGGATTATACAAAATTATCCGTTAGGGTTGGGAATTAGAGCAGTCATTAAAACCAATCAGTTAGTATTTGAAGCAGCTTCTAAGAGTGGAAGTGATGTTTATAATATTTTAAGTACAGGACAATTGAATGGTCTTTCGATTGCGCTTTTACTTTCAATAAAAAATGTGTATGGTGATACGAAAGGGTTAGACATTTTACTGATAGATGATCCACTTCAAACAATTGATGATATCAGTGCAATTTCGCTTGCGGATTTGTTGACACAGCAGGGAATAGGGCAAATTGTATTGTCTACGCATGAGGAGGCAAAAGCAGCATTGCTACGATATAAATTTAAACATGCAGGAATGAGTGTTCGGGAACAGAACATGCAAGCACTTTATATGAAAACAGTAACAGAAGAATAGAAAAAGAGAGAAAAGCTAGTAGTGGAGGGCTGAGACTTTGCTACTAGCTCTTCTTATGGAAAATAACACACAGTACACAAGTGTGCATACAGTTAAAGCCCCCATTTTCAAGGCATAAAGGGATAGGGGTACAGTTTACGGATGAACCGACCGGGAATCTGGACTATCAGACCGGACAGGAGATCATGAAACTGATCTGCGCATCCAGAGAGCTTTACCGTCAGACAATTGTCATGGTGACACATGATATGGACAGTGCCAATTATGCGGACAGGATTATGTATATGGAAGATGGTGCATTGCGATGAAAAGAGAGAAAAGACATGGAATTGAACGGGAACTCAGTATAAAAAGAATCCGCAGCCAGAAGAAATACAGTATCCTGATAGTCTCAGTCCTGCTTCTTACCTGCACACTGATTCAGATTGGTTTTTCAGATGTCGGAAGGACTGAAAGCCGCATATATCGAGAATCGTAAAGCAGTATATGGGGAGTGGGAACAGGTATTTTTGGATATGGATGAAGGCTCGGTAAAAGTAGCAGAAGAGAATCCATTTCTTGCACAGACCGGGAAAATAAGTATCTATGGGGCGATCGCCGGAGATTATCTGGAAAACCGTCAGATGAATATCGGGACAATGGACGAGACGGCGTGGAAGCTTGGCAGACTGGAAATGAAAGAAGGACGCCTGCCGGAAAATGAGCATGAGATCGTAATGGAATACAGTACACTTCGCTCACTTGGATATGAGGAGATGCTTGGAAAAGAGATTACACTGGATATTACACCGGCGCTTTCCATTCTGGATCAGGGGGAATCAAAAAGCTATTCGTATACTTTATGCGGGATCCTAAAAGATTATCAGATAAACTGGGAAATCTGCAACCGGCAGCGGTTTCCAACTGGAATTGTGACACAGGAAGGCGGGAACAGGATCGGCTCTGTTCAGGATATGCATATGCTTGTAAAAGCGAAAGAAGGCAGTGAAAGTGTTTATAAAGATCTGAAAGACAGCGAAGAATTTACCTGCGGCATGGATGACAATGTGGAACAGGACAAACTTTCTGATGTAAGTCTTCCGTATATGGATTTTCTGGAAAATATCCGTTTGCTGATTGGTGGTGCGTCGATCTGTATCCTGTTTCTTACGGTATCGCGTTCGATTATCTCAAGAGAACAGTTCTGGAGGTTCCTGGATGCACTTGGAATGAGAAGAGGGCAGATGTACCAGATTATTTTCTGGGAAGCAGTTCTGTTTGGTGTAGGAGCTGTTATTGTTGGAAATCTTGCAGGGATTGGGATTTACCAGCTGGTTATCCCTGCTTTTGAAAAGATAACCGAGCAGACATTACCACAGGCGATTGCATGGGAAGGAGTCCTTTTTGAAACTGGCTTCAGTATCTTATGTATTGCTGCAAGTTATGGACTCAGTGCAGTACAGCTTTGCATACTTCTGAAAGAAAAAAAGAAGAAAGTTCAGAAAAGAAGGGGAAAGTACAGGAAGATCGTCCGATTCACGCCGGGAAGAGTTTTACTTCATAAATGGCAGATGCATCGTGTGCGTAAGAGTGTAGAAATTGTTCTTCTGGCAAGTGCTTTGCTGATCGTGGGATTTGGAAAGATGGAAATATCAACCAGACAGGAAGAACTGAAAGTATATCAAAGGCTGACAGGAAATGGATACTATTTGAGTACAATGGAGATTACGAATTCTCCGGGAATTTCCAGGCAGACAGTTGATAAACTGGAACAGGTTGCCGGAGTAACTTCTGTAGAACAATATCATAACAATGAAAAAGAGGAGTTCTGGATTGATCTGTCAGAATATGCTGAAAGCGAGTATTTTCAGAAAGTAGTCGAAACATTGGTGGCATATCTGAATGAGACATCAATAAAGGAAAAGATATCTATTGAGAAAGTAAGATTGTCTTTGCTTACAATAGACAGATGGCAGGATATACAGCGTTTTCTGAGAAATCTGGATGAAGGCAGCCTGACAAAAGAAGAATTTGAACAGGGAGATTTTTGCATTCTGGATCTTACAGAGTTGCAGGAATATGACGGAAAATATCTGAGTGCAGTCAGCCCGGACGGACAAGGAATATCAGAAGATACGGTACAGGTTGGTGATGAACTTCCGGTTTATACATTGAATGAGAATGGAAGTAGAAACGAAAATCCGATTCCAGTAACAGCGATTTTACGTGGCATGAAGGAAGAAGATGTGCGGAATCCACAGATAGGTGGATCTGGTATATCGATGATTGTTGGAAAGAATTTCTGGAAGAAATTTGGGAAAAGCAGAATTATGGAATATGATCAGATCGTAAAAATTCTGGTATCGGATGATGCGGATGCGTATGATACGGAAGGGCATATTCTAAGTATTTTAAAACAGGGAACAGCTGTAAATGTGCAGAATAACCATGAAGAGTATAAGAAAATACGTCAGGAATTATATTCCTTTATAGGAATGTACAGCATTTTTGCAGTGTTTTACATGATTCTGATTTCCATAGTTTTGTATCAGATGTTTCTTGCGGAGAAGCAGGAAGAAAAAAGAGAAGGGGAAATCTTACAGTCACTTGGAATGGAAGAAAAGTTCCTGAAGAAAATGCATCGGATAGAAGTTCTTTGGATGACGGGATGCGCAGGAGTGATTGGAGTTCTTACGTTATGGGGGGCTTGCCGACTGATATAGAGGAGGCTTTGAAGAAAGAATAAATTAGTTGAAAGCAGCCGGAAATGGCTGTAATATAGGCTGGATTTTTCTTGATCATTATTGGTGTTCTGCTGATTCAGGCAAAGCGTATAGAAGCAAAAGAACGGATTCAGGTGGGAATTGGATTAGTGGCAATAAAAAAGACTGTCAAGCCATAAAAGCTTCACAGTCTTTTCACGTCCCTGATCAGAATCGAACTGACGCACCCGCCTCCGGAGGGCGGTGCTCTATCCACTGAGCTACAAGGACATCTACTAATATAGCACTTGCCCAGAAAAAAATCAAGAAGAAATTTCGAACAGGACAAGTAAAACGGGATGAACAGAATAGCAGCCGGAATACCATTTGAAAGTGATTTGATACACAGAGTGGGCATTAGCATAAAGCAATTTTAATGCAGAAAAAGAATAAATAATCGCTTCGACAAAACCAGTCAAAACAAGTCTTCCTTCGCTATTGACGCAAAAGCGGGCATTGCGTATGATAGGTGGCAAAGGAGGAAATGCCATGTCGGAAGAAAAAAGGATGCCCGTCCTTACAGACCAAAAGAAACAGATTTTCTACACTGGTCTTGTGTATCTGCTGGTCTGCTTTATGACGGCGGGAGTCACCGTTTTTCTTACGAAAGAGAAAAAAGATGAGGTAAAAGAAGTAAGTGCAGTTGTTACAGAAGAGCCAAAAGTAAATACCGGGTACGCAGCGATGGAAACCAATCCACTTCTGGAGAACCGGGACGAAGAGCTTGCGGATGCAGTAGAAGCATACTATCAGGAACTTTCCGGAAAAGAAGCCTATGCCGAAGCATACGATGGGATTGCGATTTACACGAAAGACGGCAAAGCAAAAGGCAGCAGGATCCTGTATGTACGGTACAATATGAAGATCCGTGGAATTTACACTGAAGTACCGGGACTTGAAACCTTATATGCGGTCAAGGACAAAGATGGAAAATTCGATATTCAGGCAGAGATCTCTGACGAGCAGATTCAGACGATAATTGAAGAAGTTTCCGCACAGACAGATGTGCAGGAGCTGTTTGCACAGGTAGAAGCGGATTATGAACAGGCACTTGGTTCAGATGCAATGCTCGCACAGGCGGTGGAAGATCTGAAAAATGCAGTGGATCAGTAACACTGTAAATACAGCGAGCCAGTAACGTCTGAAAAAAGCGGTAAAGTCTATGAAAAAATGTTGTGCGTCAGCAGAAGTGGGATGCTGTCTTGACAAAAATTCATAAAGAATGCAGAATTTCAGGCAACATCCAGTCTCCGGATTACGATTTTCTATTGCGCTTACATAAGGATTCAGATATAATAAATAAAGCGGCGCAGGCAAAGAGTCTGCGCTAACGTTTATGATGAAAAAGAGAGGAACGATCGATACTATGAAGAAGATCCTGGATCTGATTACAGAAGAAATGGAACAGGCATTTGCAGATGCCGGATACGAGAAAGAACTGGCGCGTGTTACACTTTCTAACCGCCCGGATTTATGTGAATATCAGTGCAATGGTGCGATGGCAGGTGCAAAAAAGTACCACAAAGCACCGATCATGATCGCAGAAGAAGTTGTGGCAAAGATTCCGGAGAACGGATATATCAGCGGAGCAGAAGCAGTTAAGCCAGGTTTCATCAACCTGAAGACCAACCCGGCAGCAGTCGCAGATTATCTGAACCAGATGGAAGCAGACGAAAAGCTCGGCGTGGAAGAAGTAGAGAATCCAAAGACAATCGTCATTGATTACGGCGGACCGAACGTGGCAAAACCGCTTCACGTCGGACATCTCCGCTCCGCAATCATCGGAGAAAGCGTAAAGAGAATCACCCGTTTTATGGGCAATAAAGTGGTTGGTGATATCCACCTTGGAGACTGGGGATATCAGATGGGACTGATTATCACAGAACTGAAGAAACGCCAGCCGGATCTTCCGTATTTTGATGATAATTTCACCGGAGAATATCCAAAAGAAGCACCATTTACCATCAGTGACCTGGAGGAAATCTATCCGGCAGCGTCCGCTTATGCAAAAGAGCATGATGATTACAGAGAAGAAGCACTGGATGCGACCTTCCAGCTGCAGAGCGGAAAGCGCGGTTACCGTGCAATCTGGGATCACATTATGAATGTGTCTGTGACAGACTTGAAGAAAAACTATGCGAACCTGAATGTTGAATTTGACCTCTGGAAAGGGGAATCTGACGCACAGAAATACATCCCGGATATGGTGGAAAGACTGAAGAAGGAAGGCTATGCGCATATTGATAATGGAGCACTCGTGGTAGATGTCAAAGAAGAGACCGATACCAAAGAGATCCCACCGTGTATAATCCTGAAGTCCGACGGTGCAGCACTTTATGATACCACAGACCTTGCAACGCTGGTAGAGCGTGAAGAACTGTTCCAGCCGAACGAAGTCATCTATGTAGTTGACAAACGTCAGGAACTGCATTTTGTACAGGTATTCCGCTGCGCGAAGAAGACCGGCATTGTAAAAGAGGATACAAAACTTACTTTCCTTGGATTTGGTACGATGAACGGAAAAGACGGAAAACCGTTCAAGACCCGTGAGGGCGGCGTTATGCGTCTGGAGCGTCTGATCGGTGAGATCAACGATGAGATGTATCAGAAGATCGTGGAGAACCGCAGCGTAAAAGATACGGATGCAAGAGGAACGGCACAGATTGTCGGACTGTCTGCTATTAAATACGGTGACCTGTCCAACCAGGCATCGAAAGATTATGTATTCGATGTTGAGAGATTTACTTCTTTCGAGGGAAACACCGGTCCGTACATCCTGTACACGATCGTTCGTACAAAATCCATCCTCGGAAAATATAAAGAAGAGGGAAATGAATTGAAGAAAGGCGCACTTCTGGCACCGAAGAGCGACAGTGAGAAAGCTCTGATGCTTTCCGTATCCCGTTTCAACGGCGTTGTGGAGAACGCATTCGAGGAGAAAGCACCGCATAAGATCTGTGCTTATATCTACGAGCTTGCAAACGAGTTCAACCACTTCTACCACGAGACCAAGATCTTAAGTGAGCAGGATGAGGCAAGAAAAGCATCTTACCTGACACTGCTGGATCTTGTCCGCGAGGTACTTGAGACCTGCATCGACCTGCTGGGATTCTCGGCACCGGAACGGATGTAAAACGCCAGGGGATCAAACTTAAAAGTCCGACGCAAGCTTGCTTGCAGGAGGATTTTTGAGCTTGAGACCCGAAAAAATATGAGTAAGTAGCCATTTTTCGAAGAAAAATGAGCGGATTACGAATATTTTTGAAGATTGCGGGAGCACGAAGTGCGGAGCAATCTGGCGTTGCGCGGAGTCAAGAGGGAAAAAATAAATAAAAAACAGGCGATTTTTTTGGCAGCCGTCGGCTTCTGTAGTTCTTGCAGAAACGGCGGCTGTTGTGTTATACTTACATCACGATTTTTCATCCGCTTGGACATTTGTCCTGAAAAATCGATTCTATATTACTCTATCGAAGAGCCATTCGGCTCAATTTATATCCATGTACAAAAACAGAATATCGGACTGACAAACACTTTGACGTAAAAAGAGGAGGCGGGATCATTGGAAAAGTAGAACTTCCGGGAGGGAAGTATCGCCTGCTGTCAGTGCTCGGAAGAGGGGCAACGTCTGTCGTTTATCTTGCAGAGAAAACTGGATCCGGAAAGCGGTATGCAGTCAAGGTAAGTATATGTGACAGGGAAAAACTGTGCCGGGAAGCGTTTCTTTTACAGAAGTTTTCATATCCCGGGATTCCCTGTGCGGTGGAACTTCTGGAAAGTGGGACAAAAAGCTTTCTGGTGATGGAAGCTGTAAACGGAAAATCTATCGGACAGCGTATGCGTAAGGGAGAACGGTTTTCCAGCCGGGAAATTCTGAAAACGGGAATTGCCCTGAGCGGGATTCTCTGTTATCTCCATGCACAGAACCCGCCGGTTTTCTACCGGGATCTGAAGCCGGACAACGTGATGATAACAGAGCGTGGTGAAATATACCTTGTGGATTTCGGTGCAGCCGGAACAGAAGAAACGGGTGTGGAAGTCCGTTATGGAACCCGCGGTTATGCAGCGCCGGAGCAGTATGACGGGAAGTGTGACGCCCGTTCCGATCTTTATGCACTCGGCGCACTGCTTGCGGCAATGGCGAAGCATGCGAAAAAGCGGCAGAAAAGAGGACTATGGCGGGTGCTGGAAAAAAAAATCTCATTCGGATATTATTTTTTCAAACGTGCCCAAAAGCCCTTCTTTTTCTGCCGGACCGGTTCACTGTTTTCGCGAAACAGTTCTTCGTAGGTCAGCCCGTCATGCACCATGCGGTAGATGCTTCCCCAGTCGGGCATATTCTCGATG
>ENA-OPSG01000692-OPSG01000692.1-human-gut-metagenome-genome-assembly--contig:-NODE-692-length-20211-cov-11.296984_pt1 | contig 20211 bp, 31 predicted proteins | sample MGYA00241454_ERZ501900 | MGnify/ENA primary metagenome ERZ501900 (study PRJEB25962, sample SAMEA2042225) | human gut metagenome | biome: human gut; feature: human-associated habitat; material: faeces... | reverse complement strand
GCACATGGGATGCAGGCCCGGTTGGTCATGCAATCGGTGTATTGGGTGATATTGATCAGGCTCTGAGCCAGCTGAAGGGTGTTACCGTAAATTATCAGGGCAGCGGAAAAACGCTTACACTAACTTACAAAAATCCGAAAGTAGAGGTCAAGATTGATAACAATACCGGGAAGATCGTGAGCGGTACATGGAGCTACAATGTAAATATTAAAATTGATAACGTTGATGTGAAGGTTGCCTTTATTCCTGCGACGTTGAAGGGTGCAACCGGCGTTGTTAACCAAACAATTAAGATGCCTGGCTAAGGATAAGCAATTATATTGTATTATTTGGGGGGGAGCCATTTTGGCTCCTCCCTGTTTTTTGAAAATGAATGAACGCTCATTCAAAAAAAGTAGCATTTTCCATTGACTTTTTATTCTGTTTGCTGTAAATTAGTGTTCGTAGACAGCACCACTCGGTGCGGCAATAGGGAGCGTGTGATACATATTCTTTGTGCTCACCTCATCTGACCGATGGCGCATACAGATATTGCAGGATGCAGGATATCTGCTGGAGGATATAACGGCAGAGTTATCCAAAGTCACTAAGCGGCAGAAAAAAGAAATCAAGTCCGCAATGGAAGAAGCTGGAGTCAAGGCCCTGGAATACGACCATAAAATATATGAAGCTGCTGGTTTGTCTCCAACACCGCTTACCCAATCACCGCAGCTTATTCGATTGATGGAACGAAACATGACTGCTACTATGGGGGAATGGGAAAACTATACCAGAACCACCGCAGAAGCTGCACAGAGGCTTTTTATTAACGAGTGTGATAATGCTTACCATCTTGTATCTTCCGGAGCTGTAGCATACACACAGGCCGTCAAAGAAGCGGTTAATAATGTTGTATCGGGCGGAGTGATAGTACAATATCCTTCGGGCCACAAAGATACCATAGAAACTGCCACAGCGCGCGCAGTACGCACCGGAGTAGCTCAGGCCACGGGAGATATATCCATAAGGCGCATGGAGGAAATGGACTGGGATATCATACTGGTGTCAGCGCACATTGGGGCCAGAACTGGGGATGGTGGCCAGAATCCAGGAAATCATTTGTGGTGGCAAGGACAATTTTACAGCAGGACTGGAAAGGATAAGCGCTTTCCTCCATTTTCTCAGACTGGCTATGGAACGGGTGAAGGATTATGTGGATGGAATTGCCGTCATAGTTTCGGCAGTTGGGATGGTATAAATAATCCATATAAAGATATCCAAACCGCAGACAATTACAAGATTGAGCAATTGGAGAAGCGGCAGCGAACGCTTGAACGGCGCATCAGAAAGACCAAGCGTGAAGTTATGGGCCTGCAAGAGGCCGTAGAGAAATGCCAGGACGAGGCGGCAAAGTTTGAGTTGCAACAGGTGCTTGACCGAAAATCCTACTTGATATCCAAGCAGAATAAGGCGTATAACGAGTTTTGTAAGGAAAATAACCTTAGAACTCAGTCAGAGAGATTACAGATTGCCCGCTGGAGCCGTGAACAGGCCGCAAAGGCCAGAGGGGCGGCAAGGCGGTATCAAAATGCGAAAGGGGAATGAATTTGAATAGATGGAAACCATATAACCCTAACCCAGTCCGTAATCAGCGTGTAGGCGACTGTGCCATACGTGCAATCTGCAAAGCAACCGGACAGGATTGGGAAACCGCCTTTGCTGGTGTTATGGTGGTGGCGTGCGAGAAATCAGATATGCCGTCAGCTAACAGCGTGTGGGGGACATATCTCAGGCGCAACGGGTTTCGGAGAAACATTATACCAGACGAATATCCAGAAGATTATACCGTGGAAGAATTTTCGGCAGACCACCAAAACGGAGTATTTGTTCTTGGGCTTGATGGTCATGTAGTAACGGTTGTGGATGGATTTTACTGGGACACATGGGACAGCGGTCAAGAAATACCAATATACTACTGGGAAAGGCGATAATTTATGGAAACATTAAACTCTATTATGGTTGTATGCGGTTGGCTTATTACTCTTGGAGGCGCAGGAGCTGTAATATACAAATTGTTGCATCCAGCATTTAAGCTAAAAAACCGAGTGGATAAATTAGAAATAAATGTGGAAAAAGATTATAAATCTATCCAAGAAATAAGAGATATGCAATCTCTTTTGTGCCAAGGAATGATAGCATTAATTGATAATCGTATAACCGGTAACAACATAGAGGGTTTAAAAAAAACCAAAGAAGCTATGATAAAGCATTTGTCAGAAGGTATTTAAGGAGCGTTGCGTTGAAGGTATATGACTTTACAGTGCCAGAACTAAACTATTTTCGTACATATTGTAACTTTACGGATGAAGAACGGGCACTGTTTGAGTACCGGGCCAAGAACTATTCTTTGGAGTATTGCGCTGAATTAATGAATGTAAGTGTATCCACAGCAAAGAGATTGAGCAGAAAAGTAAACAACAAAATAATCCGATTATGTTGATACTTGCGTGATACTTTTATAAGTCTTTGACGACCTGTCAAGGGCTTATTTTTTATGGGATAATTGGATTATAAAAGAACGGAGGGGATATAATGCCGCAACCATTTATCAATCCAAACTATCTGAATACATATCCAAACGCATATCCGTATCAACCGCAGATGCAACCACCTATGGACCGATTGCAGCAGCTACAGGCACCATACCAAATGCCGCAACAGACGCAGGTTTCACAGGTCCCGCAGACCAACCAGGGAATATTATGGGTGCAGGGTGAAGCCGGGGCAAAGTCGTATTTAGTAGCGCCAAGCACATCCATATTACTGATGGATAGCGAAAATGAGTACTTTTATATTAAAACAACAGATGCAGCAGGTATGCCAACACTCCGCACTTTTGAATATAAAGAGATTGTTAATGGACGGAAAAAGGAATCTACATCGGCTGAAAATCTGGATGAAAAGTATGTTACCAGAAATGAGTATCAGGATTTAAAGGCAAAATATGATGAATTATATGGACTTTTAGAAACCAGTACAGCACCAACAGGAAAGGGGAAGTAATATATGAATCCATTATTTAACATGTTAGGTGGAATGGGTGGAGGTAGCCCAATGGGAGGAATGATTCCTGGGATGGGCGGAGGAAACAACCCCATGCAGATGATACAGAAATTTATGGAGTTTAAAAACAATTTCAAGGGAAACCCTCAAGAAGAAGTACAGAAGATGCTACAGTCCGGCCAGATAACTCAGCGGCAATTAGACCAGGCCCAACAAATGGCCCGGCAGTTTCAGCAGATGCTTAATAACATGAAAAAATAGTACATAAATCAATGCGCATGATTTTGTAAATATATTTTAAAGGAGTAGACAATTATGGATTCAGGCTATAGTTTAGCAGACATTGCCGCCGCTACAGGAGGAACAAACCGCAACAATGATGGCTTTGGAGATGGCGGCGCATGGTGGATTATTATACTGTTCTTATTTGTTTTCTGTGGCTGGGGCAATGGAAACGGCTTTGGAAACAATGGAGCAGGAGGTGCAGGATTGCAGGGATTAGCAACACGTGCAGACATCAATGAGGGATTTGCCCTCAACGGAATCGAAAATGGTATAAGGGGTATTCAGCAGGGCATTTGTGATAGCACGTATGCGCTGAACAACACCATTACCAGCGGTTTCAGCGGAGTGGACCGTAGCTTATGCCAGATGGGCTATCAGCTCCATGATTGCTGCTGCCAGACACAGCGCGCAATTGATGGTGTAAATTATAACCTGGCTACACAGTCATGCGATACCAGAAACACCATTCAGACCGCAACTAGGGATATTCTGGACAACAACAACAGCAATACAAGAGCTATTCTTGACTTCTTAACTCAGGATAAGATTTCTACCTTACAGGCGGAGAATCAAACCCTTAGATTCCAGGCAAGCCAGACTGCCCAGAACGGATTTATTGATGCAGTTGGTAACTCAATCGTTGCACAGCTTCGTCAGCCGCAGCCTGTACCGGCTTATACGGTTCCAGCGCCATATCCATATGCCTCTAACTGTGGTTGTGGATGCAATACTGGATGCGGGTGCTAATGAGAAACGAACAGTTTTACGATAATCTTGCTCTGTATGCAACTGCATTGCAAATGATAAATTTGCTTTTGATTGTTGGTGATGTGTCAAATAATGATATTATGGAAGCATTGCAACAGGAGAATAAGGAATACATGGAAAAGATTATCGACCAAAACAACCGCATATTGCGTATCTTGTCCGAAAAGGACATGTCTACTGAACAGTAGTATTACACACATGGAAGGGTAGGCATAAGCTTGCCCTTCTGTGCATATAAGGAGGATTTATTATGGCAGATTTTGTAACTGCTGGGACACAGACTGTTGCAGTCAATGCAAGCGTTCTGTTTGCTGCAAACAGGATATATTCTTGCAATTGTCCAAACATAAGGCATGAGGCACTCTCTGGTAGGGTAGTTTTGCTTCCTGGCCTGTACCGCGTAGGATTTAACGGAAACTTTTCCGCAGCCGCAGCAGGTGACGTTATTTTTGAAGTACAGCAGGACGGCGAAGGCATTCCCGGTGCAAGAATCCAGAACACGGTTGCCGCCGGCGCAACAATCAATGGAGCGGCAACTGTAGAAGTAAGGGTGTGCAAACCATGTTGTGCTACCCTATCAGTAAAAAACGTTGGAGCCACAGCGGCGACGGTATCAGACGCTAACCTTGTTGTTAGCAGAATAGGTTAAGGGGGTAAGGCTATGAGCTATAAGATGATGCAGAATATCCATGAAGAACTGGATAAGATTGCGGAAAAGGGCCTGAACACTAGCAACCTTGAAACCGCATACAAACTGATAGACATGTGGAAAGACATGGAGAATGTGGAGTACTGGAAGTGCAAAAAAGAGTACTACAATCAGGTAATGGACGAAATGGATGGCGGAGAATACAGCGAAGCGCGCCGCAAGCGCGACAGCATGGGACGTTATAGCCGTGCTGATGGAATGTCACAGGACTATGATAATGACAGTTCTTATCGCGGCACACGTGGAAAGCATTACGTCAGAGGTCATTACAGTCGCGCCACTGGACCGGCCTATGACGACTACATGAATCAGAAGCAGAGCTACAGAAGCGGCGGGAAAGATGAAGATTGCAAGCGGCGTATGCTTGCAGCCCTGGAAGAGCATATGGACGAACTGACAGAAGAATTAGGCGAAATGTCGAAAGATGCTGACTGCCGGGAAGAAAGAGAAACCATGAAAAGGTATATTGAAAAGCTTCGTAATATGATGTAATAAATTGGCGGTGGGAAAAGTCCTGCCGCCTTTTAATTGTATTATAAACGAAATCACTAATTGCTTTTTCGCTCATTGTACCATTTTAAAAAATCTCCAAATATCTGATTTTCGGCAGTTTCACGCGCTTTAATAGCCTCTTGTTTGTCTGCAAAGCTCCCAAGATAAAAGCGTTTTCCTTGAAAGTATATGTAAGCAATCCAAGTATCTGATTTACCTTTCTGTCGATGCAAAGATACTCCTCTATGCCCAGACGATGTATTTGACTGGGGCTTTTTAGAGGTAATGCGGGATATGTTTGTTCCCAAAACTTGACCGACCTTATCAGGCAATGGCCTGTTTTTAAGATTCCTAGCTTTATAGCAACCGCATGAAATAATTTCTCCACCAGTGACCAGACCAATACGCCTTATAATATGCTTCCCGCATAGGATGCATTCAAATTCCCACAAATAGCTTCTGTTCTTCTTATCTCCGGTACACCTAATTGCCTTAAGATATCCATATGTTTGTCCCGATATATCTTTTTTTGGTGCCATACTATCTCCTATATTAAATCATCCACCTCACAGTCAAGGGCTTTTGCCAATGACAAGGCATTACGCAGGGTCATGTTGCCAAGGTCCCTTTCTCCAGATTCAAATTTCTGTATCTGACGGATATTCATTCCCGCGGCGTCAGCTACTTGCTGTTGGGTCATTCCGGCCAAAGAACGTTGATACAATAGTTTGTTGATATTATTGTTATGGCAATCCCTGCCGTAACTGGATGCGGAGCAGGCCCCACAAAGTCCATCTGTCCTAATACAATCTGGGTATCTTCTCATGATTTCCTCCATTATTTTATGATATACAGCACTTCCGCATCTTTTAAAATAACTTCCCCCGCATCAAAACCGTACTCATAGTTATAGCCTGCAATCAGAGCAATGTAGGAACCAAAATATCCGTTACCCTTAAGAGATTCGGCGGCTTCTGGAGCGTTTAAATCAATGGCGCATACACCGTTCAGCTCTTCATCTGTTTCCTCTTCGTCAAGCCACACCTTTGAATTGTGGTCCATAGCGCCGAGTTCAAAGGGCTGTTCCTGAATGCGGATTCCAAACCTACTATATTTAATATCCCAATCATTGGTATCTATCATTTCTTTTAACTCGGCTACTGTCATTGTTTTAACCACCTTTCCTTATCTCTGATTATATTATACGCCCAAAAGGGCGGAAAGTCAATAGTATATTTAAAATGTGGGGACGATTATTTTTTTTGAATAAGGTAAAATGGGAGTAGGAATAAGCAGAAAGGGTGAAAACATGGTAAAAGACGGTTGGGTGTACTGCCCTATATGTAACAATAAAACTCGGACTAAAATACGACCAGATACGGTTGCGAAAAACCTTCCCGTATTTTGCCCTGTATGCAAGAATACATCCATAATGAATATTGCAAAAGGTAAAGCAAGTGATTTAGATAAAAGTGGTTTATCACCTGCAACATAACTTTAGAGCCAGACGCCAGACGCAGAGCCAAAAGATTACAGCAATGTAGTTTGTTTGGCTTTTTCTTATATTTGACCTCCCTCATATAGCACATGTCCTTAAAAGAAACAGGTTTAGCGATTAGCGTGAACAGCCTGGAGGTTGAAAAGCGGATGCAATTTCCGGCATGTGCGTTTTTGGACAAGTCAAGTCCTACAAAATGGCAACCGTTGGTGGACGGTTACACACCTACAAATAACCTAATAACGGAAAAGGAGAATCATCAGTGAAAACCGAAGAATTAAAAGCACAGGGATTGACAGAGGAACAGATATCTTTTGTCATGGCTGAAAATGGGAAAGACCTCAAAAAGTTGCAGAAAGAAAACGACAATCTGAGCGCGGACCTGGATACCTGGAAAGGAAAAGCAGAAGCAGCAGAAACAACGCTGAAAGGCTTTGAAGGGGTTGACCTGAAGACGATGCAGAAAGAGTTGTCTGACTGGAAACAGAAGGCTACAGAAGCCGAAAAAAAAGCCCAGAAACAGATTTATGAGCGTGATTTTGCGGACGCACTAAAAACAGAATTTGAAGGAATTAAATTTTCCAGTGAGGCAGCAAAACGGGCAATCATGGCAGAAGTGAAAGAGGCCGGATTGAAATTGAAAGATGGGAAAATATTGGGCTTAAATGACCTTATTTCTCATATGAAAGAGAAAGATGCTTCGGCGTTTATTGATGAGGGACAACAAAAAGCACAGCAGAACGCAGCGCGGTTTACACGGCCTTTCCAGAGGCAGAATCAGAGCGGAGGAATAACGAAAGACCAGATTATGGGGATTAAGGATGCCTCCGAGCGGCAGTCCGCTATTGCTGCGAACATTCATTTATTTGGTAAAGGAGAGTAAAAATGTCAGCGAAAACTAACTTGATTACAACAGGAGATATTCATGTAACGGCTCGGGAATTGGATTTTGTTACCCGGTTTGAAAGAAACTGGCAGCACCTGCGGGATATTCTGGGCATTATGCGCCCGATTAAAAAGCAACCCGGCGCTACGCTGAAAAGCAAGTACGCCGAGGGAACGCTGGAAAACGGAAAAGTAGGAGAAGGAGAGGACATCCCTTACAGCAAATTCGTAGTTAAGGAAAAGGAATACGCAGAAATGACTATCGAAAAATATGCGAAAGCCGTTTCCATCGAGGCAATCAAAGACCACGGATATGAAAATGCTGTGCAAATGACAGACGATGAATTTTTGTTTCAGCTTCAGTCGAATGTAACAGGGCGATTCTATACATATCTGAACACAGGCACACTTACTGGAACGGAAACTACATTCCAGATGGCCCTTGCTATGGCAAAAGGAATGGTAGAAAACAAATTCAAACAGATGCACCGTAATGTTACGGGGGTGGTTGGATTTGTGAATATTCTGGATGTATATCAGTACCTGGGTGCCGCTGAAATCACTGTGCAGAATCAGTTTGGTTTCCAGTATCTTAAGGATTTCATGGGATTCAATACAATATTTCTGCTATCTGATTCTGAAATAGAAAGTGGAAAAGTAATAGCTACACCAGTGGAAAACATTGTAATGTACTATGTTGACCCAAATGAAAGCGATTTTTCACGGGCTGGTCTGGTATATACTACTGGGGACGGAGAGACAAACCTTATCGGATTCCATACCCAGGGTAATTACAATACCGCTGTTTCCGAAGCATTTGCAATAATGGGACTTACCTTGTTTGCAGAATATATTGACGGAATCGCGGTTGTTGATATTACTGATAATCCCGTTCTTGGAACACTGACGGTAACTTCTTCGGCCGGAAGCACATCAGGAAACACAAAATTAACCATTGAACCTTCCCTCGAAACAGGACACATGTACAAGTACAAAGTGGCAGCTGATTCCGCTCCAGAAGTGAAATATGGTCAGAATGTAAAGACGTGGACAGCATGGGACGGTAAATCTGATATCAAGGCAACGACCGGGAATCATATCACAGTAGTTGAGTGTGACAATACCTATAAGGCGTTGAAATCTGGAAATGACGATGTAACGTCTCACTCTTAAAGAAAGGAGAATCCGGCATGGCATATGCAGACTATGAGTTTTACACAACAAAATACTACGGCAGTTCCATACCGGATTCCCAATCATTTGATAAGCAGGCAGAACGGGCAAGCGACTTTCTTGACATTATAACATTTGAACGATTGGTTGACGGCCTCCCAGACAATGAACGAGCGCAAACCAAAATCAAGAAAGCCGTATGTGCCTTAGCTGATAAGCTGTATGGTTTGGAACTGGCAGAAAAACAGGCGCTATCTGCCGCCGCTGGAAGTATAACCAGCGGGACCGGCGGCGCAACCACAGGTGTTATCACGTCAAAGTCATCCGGTTCCGAATCAATCAGCTATGCATCCCCGTCTGAAATAGCTAACGGAGCTAAAGCCTGGAGTGATATATATTCTGCGGCGGGGAATGAACAGGAAACAAATAAGCCCCTGTATGATACCGCAAAGGTGTATCTGATGGGAGTAAAAGATAACGAAGGGACTCCACTTTTATATGCAGGATTGTAAAGTAAACATTCTGGGAACGGAATGGGAAGTTGTCCAGCGTGATGAAAAATCGGATGAAAACCTGGATGGGAAATTTAGGGATGGATATACCGATTTTTCTACACATATGATTGTGATTTGCAATAAAAAGGACGATTGCGAATTAAAGGACTATGAAGGATATAAAAATGCCATATTACGGCATGAACTCATCCATGCGTTTTTGTATGAAAGCGGTCTGGATTCTTCAAGTTCAAATACATGCGGAGCGTGGGCAACTAATGAAGAAATGATTGACTGGTTCGCTATTCAGTCTCCGAAGATTTTCAAAGTATTCATGGAATTGGGTTTGCTCTGATTCCAGAAAGGAAAAGATATGGACATTACAACATTGGGAACATGTGTGGCTATTGTGGCTCTGAGCTATGTGGTTGGCCTTGGATGCAAGGCGGCAAAAAAGATACCGGACGAATGGATACCGGTCATTATGGCTGTTGTGGGTGGCGTTCTGGGAGCGCTTGGTATGGGAACTATACCAGATTTCCCGGCATCGGACTATATCACGGCTGTGGCGGTCGGTGCTGTGTCTGGTCTGGCAGCTACAGGCGTTAACCAGATGTATAAGCAGATGAATAAATAACGGAGGGGATACCTTATGTACAATGCCACGGTGACAGTTTTTAATTACTACGAATCATCCACAACTGGCGTTGGTATTTGGTATCCCCATGTATTATCAGGCGTTGACCTTAATACCGACAAAGGCGCAATACTAAAAAAGTATGGGCCAGACAGCACGGATAATGCCGAATTACACATAGCTTATGAATTACAGGATGGTAAACAAATAATCCGTGATACTGACGGTAAAGAATTGCCGTGGCTTCCTCCGAAGGAGTGGATGAGACAGGTAAATGATTTGCTGGACGATACCATTACCTTTGATGCATCGGATAATTGCTTTTTCTGGGAAGGAGTATGGGATAACGGCCCGGTAAACGATGAAGATTATCGTGACGGTTTTTATGCTTATATGAATAATCGGTATGACTTCGTATATTTGGTATCCTCTGTTGGAGGTCCATACTCTGTGATTCCTCACTTTGAGATATTGGGGAAATAATATGGCAAGCAAAACAACACATTTTAAAGGCTTTTCCGTTGTTGATGGAGAGATAAAGATTACGCTCAAATTATCCCGGTTTGATAAACAATTTCAGCATGCTCAATATGAACTTGACGGAAATGTAATGAATAGTATGGTTCCTTTTATGCCTATGATTACAGGCGATTTTGTGGATGTTACCAGGTCCGCAAGTGCTGCAATACAAGGGATTGGAAAAGTATATGCCGCATATGGACCTGCTGGTCGTTTTTTATACCAGGGTAAAACTATGGTTAGCGTTGTTACTGGTAGTACCTGGGCTACAAAGGGTACTAAAAAGGTATTAGTAAGCCAATATGGAGGAAAAACCAAAGCAAAAGAGGATTTACAGTATACAAAAACAGCGCATCCTAAGGCGCAGGCTAAATGGTTTGATGCAGCCAAAAAAGCAGACGGTAAATCATGGATAAAGCAAGCCAAGAAAACGGCTGGAGGTGGAAAACGTGGGTGATGAACGAAAACCAATCGGGAAAGATGCAAGCGGTTATGATGTATTAACGACCGCGGTAAAGGCGTTGCTTAATCAATTTCCAGGGTTAGACCATCAGCAGTCTCCATATGATATTGTACGATTTGAGCAATTGGAGGATACCAGTGGGATTGCTTTTTCTGCGGATAATGGAGCATTGGTATTTTCTGAAACAGAGGATATATTAGGATTTGTTCATCAGACGTGCCAATATCCATTTTATATTGTGTACCGTATTGCAGCAACTAAGGAAAAGCCCAAAATTAACACACAGGAATTTCTTGATACATTTGGAAAATGGTTGTGTAAAGAACCAGTTGAGATTAATGGTGTTTTATACCGGCTGAATGCTTATCCAGAATTGTCGGAAGGAAGAAAAATAACCAAATTAACCAGAGATAATTCTTACGGACTTGAACCGCAGGACGGTGGCGTGCAGGATTGGATACTTCCGGTGTCGGTTGAATATAAAAATGAATTTGAAAGATGGTAGAGCCAGACGCTAAGACGCAGAGCCTTAAGCTATGGCTCTATTTTTTTATCATGAAAGGAGACAAATAATGGTTGAACGCAAATACCTGGCACATTATTTAGATGCTGCTTTTGATGTTACATACGCAAAAACAGAATATGCAAGGCTGGGAAAGAATCTGGAAGAATACAATGAAGAATTGAACCCAGATGTTGATGTGACAAAAAATATTCTTGGGGAACAGTCTGTACAGCATAGTGGATATGAAGTGCAGTCCGATGTAGACCCTTACTATTACGAAAACTATGATGATGCCTTGTCAAACAAGATTATGGAACTGGCCAATACCAGGGCGACCGGAGATAAATGCAAAACATCTATGGTGGATGTACTTCTTAAGCCTGGAGCAGACGAAGAAACAGCGCCAACAGTGGTATGGGCATACCGTGAAGATGTATATGTTATTCCCAATAGTGTAGGCGGTGATACATCCGGCATTCAGACACCATTTACAGTATATAAAGCTGGAAATCGCATTAAAGGCACATGGGATGTTGAAACAAAGAAGTTTACCACGGCCTCTAGTGGTAATCTGAGCGATTAATGGAGGAATTATGGCAAGGCAAATCACATTAGATTCACAGGAAATAATTGAAATAAAAAACTCAGATGGAGAAGTGACAGGAATACTTCGATGGAATCCAACTGACCTTGATATTGTAAAACGATGTGAAAAAGTTATGAGCTTTTTTGGAAACATGGAAGTTAAAAACGATACAAGCGCAATTGAAATTGCAGCAGAAGAAATCAAAAAACAGTTTGATTTTATGCTTGGAGCTAATGCATCTGAGGAGTTGTTTAAACACTGTAATCCGCTTTCTCCAAGAGAAAATGGAGAATTTTACTGCGAATATGTTTTGAATGTTCTTGTCCGATTTATTGAATCAGAGCTTGATGTACGCCTGAAAAGAACTTCATCCAGGATTAAGAAGTACACGGACAAGTATAAAAGATGAATGCATATTGCTTACCAACTTCTATACAAATTTCTGAAAAGGTATATGAAATACGGTCTGATTTTCGGGTCATTATTGATATTTTGACTGCTATTTCAGACCCTGATATGGAGGATTGGGAACGTCAAGAGGTCATGTTTCAGATACTATATGTAAACTCGGATGATATTTCGGTCAGTGATTACAATGAAGCGTGTAAAAAAGCTGCTCAGTTTATTGATTATAACATTCCAGAAGGAAAACCGAAACCTAAAACAATGGACTGGAAACAGGATGGAGCTATCATTATTCCGGCGGTGAACAAAGTAGCAGGGAAAGAAATAAGGTCCGTGGATTATTTGCATTGGTGGACGTTTCTTGGGTATTTCATGGAAATAGAAGAAGGGATGTTTTCCCAGGTACTTTCTATTCGTCAGAAAAAGGCAAGACATAAAAAACTGGAAAAGTGGGAAAAGGAATTTGAACGCAATAATTCCGAATTAGTAAAGCTTAAAGCATCCCGTAGCGCAGAACAGAAACGAGAAGTTGACAATATTGAAAAATGGCTATAGGGCGGTGATAATATGGCGGCTGATGGAAGTATAATCATTGACACAAAAATTGACGAAGATGGGTTTGAAGCCGGAACAAAAGAGTTAGAGGCCGCTGCACGCCGTATGGCAAATTCTCTTTCTGATTTGGGTGACAAAGCCAAAATTGCATTACAAAAACAAGTTGATTCCTTTGCAAAACTTAATAATCAATATTCACAACAGGCAAAAAAAGTTGATGAATTAAAACAAAAAATTTCTGAATATGAAAATCAAAAATTACCTACACAAGAATATGTAGATATCCAGCGACAGATTGAGATGGCACAATCTAAATTGGATAGTCTTATGCGTAAACAAGAGAAGTTCCTTGAAATGGGTGGAAGTACAAAGAGCAATACATATAAATCTATGCAATATGACATAGAAGAATTGATAAATACAATTCAATATGCTAAAGGAGAAATGACAGAGATTGAATCATCTGGAAAGGCTTTTACCTATGGCGGAAATACAGAATCAGCTCAACGGGATTTGGAAAAGTTGGTACAAGAAGAAGCTAAATTAAATGATATTAATAATCGTCTTGAAACATCTTATGCATCCTTAAAACAGAAAGTATCACAATATAAACAAGAAGTACTAAGTTCAAGTGATGCACAGAAAAAAACTTCTAAAAGTGGAGTTGCGCTAAATAAATCACTTAAAGAAACAGAAAAAGGTTCCAAAAACGCGAGAATGGGTTTGGGACGTATGCTTGCTACATCATTGTTATTTAGTACAGTATTCCGAGCTTTAAGTGCGGTGACAAATGGAATTAAAGAAGGTATGGGAAATTTGGCCCAATATTCGGGTAAAACAAATGCCACTTTATCCAGTCTTATGTCATCTCTTACGCAACTTAAAAATGCATTTGCCACAGCATTTTCACCCATCCTTACAGTAGTTGCGCCGGCACTTAATTATCTTATTGGATTATTGACTTCGGCAGCAACAGCAGTAGCACAGTTGATTTCTGTGCTAACCGGAAAAAATAGTTTTGTAAAAGCTACAAAGGTACAGCAGGACTACGCTGAAAGTCTTGAAAAGACAGGTGGAGCAGCAAAAGAAGCCGAAGGTGCACTAGCAGCCTTTGATAAGTTGAATGTTTCCCAGGATAATTCTGGTGGTGGTGGAAGCGGTGGAGAATTATCACCAGAAGAAATGTTTGAAACTGTTCCGGTGGATAATTCCCTTACACAAGCTATTGATATGATAAAACAAAAATGGCTTGAATTATCTGATTTATTCAAAAAGGGATTTGCTGAAGGTATAGGTGATTTATCTGTTCTGGATAGCATCAAAGATAGTATTTCCAGTATAAAAAGTAGTCTATTAGATATTTTTACAGATAACAGTGTCACAGCGGCATTTCAAAAAATGGTTGATACACTGGTTTATAATGCTGGAAGAATTGCTGGTTCCTTTGTATCTGTTGGATTAACAATCGCAGATAACATACTGGGTGGATTTTCCAAGTTTCTCAACCAAAATAAAGACCGGATTAAATCTTACCTAATAGCTATGTTTGATATAGCAAGTTCTATTAGCACAATACAGGCTAATTTTGCTGTAGCCGTAGCTGATATATTTACAGTGTTTCGTAGCGATACAGCAAAGCAAGTTACAGCAGACATAATTAGTATATTTTCTAATGCTTTTATGGGGATTAATGAACTTGTTGGAAAACTGTTTCGTGATGTTATAAACCTTATTCTTACTCCTTTTACTGAAAATGCAGATGCTATAAAAGATGCACTTAATAATACCTTGGCTCCGGTAGAAGAAGTATTGGGAACAATTGCAAATAGTGTTGCAAATACATTTGATGCATTTAACCGAATGTATGATGAACACTTGGCGCCTTTATTTGAATCACTTAAAGATGGATTAAGCGATATTTTGACATCATTACTTGATGGATATAATAAATATATTGCTCCGGTTCTCGATAAGATATCAAAAAGATTTACAGAAGTATGGGAAGGAACAATACAGCCTTTAATTGAGAATGCAATAGGATTAATAGGTGATGTAGCTGACTTAATAAAAGCTGTATGGGAAAATATATTACAGCCCGTAGTAAATTGGTTTGTATCAAACATGTACCCTGTAATTGCTCCAATTGTCGAAGCTTTGGGAAATATATTTTTGACTACATTTGAAAGTATTGGAAATATATTTGATACATTTATGGATGCAGCAAGAGGAGTTATAAAGTTTCTCACATCGGTATTTTCTGGAGATTGGGAAGGCGCATGGGAAGGAATCAAGGAAAGCTTTGGAAATATTTTTGAATCTCTTCCGGATTTGTTGAAGGGTATTGTGTTAAATGTGATTGAAATAATCGAAGGATTAATAAACAGTGCTATTGGAGGCATTAATGATTTAATTGGAAAAGTTAATGGTTTGGTTGGGAAGTTAGGATTTGTCTCTGATTCAGTAATACCCACAATTCCAGAAGTACATCTCCCCCGCCTGGCATCAGGCACTGTAGTTCCACCGCGGGCCGGAGAATTCGCCGCAATACTGGGAGACAACAAAAGAGAAACCGAAGTAGTTTCCCCAATATCAACCATGAAACAGGCATTAAAAGAAGCGCTGAGCGACTTCGGAGGAATAGGTGGCGGAGATATCCATCTGACAGTAAACTTGGAAGGAAAGGCTATTTATGACACTGTAGTCAAGAGGAACCGAATGGAAAAGAACAGAACAGGGAGCAATCCGCTATTAGTGTAAGGAGTGAGAGGTATGCAGAAGGATTACAGGGGATATCTAGTTATGTTTGGAAGTCATCAGCTTCCCAATTCTTTTCTTACTCGTTATGCCTCAACTCCTGACCAGAGAATTGAAAAAAAAGCATGGAGGGATAACACGGAGGCTCTTCAGCGTGTTACCTCTCCCAATTATAAAACGACATTAAATCTAGAAATCCGACCGCTGACTCAGCGAGAAAAAGACCTTTGGAACAGCATAAAGGCAGACGGAATTTTGGATGAAACGCAGCGTAAGTATTCAGTTACATATTGGAACTTGGATACATGTGTGTATGGAACGGGTGATTTTTATGTTCCTGACACGGAATATGCAGTTAGCCATATATATGACAATGAGACAGGTGACATGCAATATGAGGCATTTACCCTGGAAATGATTCAGTATTAAGTGTAGGTGCTGATATGTTAGATGTAGAACAGAAATTCAAGGATTTATATAATTCATATGGTGGGAAAAGACTTAAATTAACGTTTTATAAAGACGATTACAGAGCATTGTACCCATCAGAGACATTATTTCCATCAGAACAGCTTTATCCGTCAGAAATGGATTCTAATGCGATAGATTTCGTCATTTCCGATGATATGATACAGTCTGATAGCATGAAGATCACGGAAAGTCTGTGCTCGGATGAAGATTTAAACTTTGGTGCATGTGAATGCTCTCAGTTTGAAATTGTTGTGTCAGGATTGTCAAAAAATATTGCGGGCAAAGAATTCCTTGTGTCTGAACAGCTCGGAGAATATGAACTTACATTGGGACTTTTTACGGTTGATTCCACACCCAAGCAGGAAGATAAGGACACCAGAAAAATCATTGCATATGACCGTATGAAACGCTTTGATGCGGATGTATCGGGGTGGTATAATCTTCTGTCCTTTCCGATGACATTAAAAGCATTTAGAAATTCTCTGTGTGAGTTTGTTGGAGTGAATGAAGTAAAAAACACGGAATTAATAAACGATGATATGGAAGTGAAAAAGACACTTGAACCATCATCACTTAATGGGAGGGATGTATTAAAGTATATATGCCAAATCAATGGCACATTTGGAAATATTACTAAAAATGGTGAACTACGATATGTTTCTGTACCAAAGACAGATGATATAAGTATAGAAATTACGGTATATAAGACCGTTGAGAGTGAAGAATATAATGTGCCAGATATTGATACGGTAAAAATACAGCAAGAAGAGGGGGATATAGGTGGAACCAGTGAAGGTGATGGAAATAATATCTATATCATTGAAGGGAATCCACTTGTGTATGGGAAAAATACATCCCAAATGATTGCTATTGCCAATAACATAAAATCTGTGATAAGCGGCATATCTTATTGTCCGGCAGAAATATCAACAAATGGTTCACCATGGATTGAAGTGGGCGACAGAATTAAGGTAGTGACTTCGGATGGGGTTATAAATACCATTGTCATGAAACGAGATTTGACAGGTATACAAGGTGCAATGGATTATTTTTCTAGCACGGGAAGTCAAGAACTCGAAAGAAAGTTTAACATAGAAAGCGAAATCATTCAGGTAAAAGGGCTATCTGCAATTTTAAAGCGTACAGTTGAGGAAGTATCCAATGAATTAACCGACCTTGAACAGGAAACTACATCAAAATTTACCCAAACAGCCCAGGAAATTTCGCTTATGGTGAAAAAGGGGGATGTTACATCACAAATAAACTCCGAATTAAAGGTGACAGGAAATGCCATCGAACTTACAACAGGACATTTTATAATCAATGCTAAAAATATGACTGTTGATAGTAGTGGAAATGCTACTTTTTCGGGTACTGTGTCCGGTGCGTCAATTGTTGGTGGGAGTATAAATATAGGAAATGGTAATTTCACTGTTTCTTCTGGTGGAATTGTAGAAGCCAAAAATGCAAAAATCACAGCAGCTACATTGAATGCTTCAGGCATTATATACGCTGAAAATGGAATCAATTGTAATGGAGAAATAGAGGCAAGCATAGGTTCGCTTGAAGAGATAAACACCCGGAGCATATATTGTACCGGAATTGTATATGGAGGTGGATGGGTAGAAATATCAGACAGGAGAGAAAAGCGGGATATACAGGACATGTCTCCAGATACATGTATTGAAGTAATAAAAAGGTTGAAACCTGTCGCTTACACGTTGATTAACAATGGAATTAGAGGGACGGGGTTCATTGCCCAAGATGTCAAAGAAATATCAGATGAAATGAACCTTGATTATCAACTTGTAAGCTATCTTTCTGAACATGAAAGGTATGGTATAGAATACAATAATTATATTGCATTGCTGACCGGAGCTGTTCAGCGCATATTGGAAAGGTTGGGAGAATGATGGATAAAATAGTAGTGTTCAAATATGAGGATGTGCGTAGGTTGGCAGACTGCATCAACTCCATACAAGTATCTGGCTTTGAAAATGCCAAGCTTATTTCAATTGCGGCCAATATCATTGACACTGGAAGAATAAAAAATAAGGATAGCATGGAAGGGGACGACAATGAGACTGGATAGCATATTCTATACGATTGTTGGGTGGCTGAACTTCCCAGACAAATCCACTCCATTAGGAAAGAAAAACCTTCGTCATATGGATAGCGGAATTCTGCAATGCGCCCAGCATATTTTATCACTGTCGCAAGATAAGGCAGAGTTATCCGAAGTGAATACCATGGTACAGGATGTTACGTTGGATGTAAATACTGGTATTCTTACGGTAAAGTTAAAAAATGGCACGACAAAAACATATGATTTAGCGATTGAAAAGGTCGTTGTAAATTTTCATATCACAGATGATAATGAACTTGTACTTGAGCTTGCAGATGGGACAGAAAAGATTATTGACTTAACCAGGTTTGTATATTCTGTTGACAGTACAGCAACAATCTCCATGAAAATTAGTGACAGAACAATCACCGCGGAGGTTGTGGATGGGTCAATTACGTTATCAAAGTTGGAACAGTCTGTCATGACCACTATCAGACAATATATGCTTGATGCGCAAACCGCGGCAACATCTTCGGAAAACTATTATATTGCATCAAAAAGCTGGGCGGTAGGGGGGACATCAAGCCGTGACAACGAAGATAATGACAACAGTAAATGGTATAGCGAAAAGGCAAAAATGGAAGCTGACAGAGCAGCATCCTTTTCGGAACTAACATTCCCAGAATTTTCCCTTGATAATGGTACTGGACACTTAATGTGTAAACAAGGAAAAAATGTAACGTTTTTGATAAATTCAAATAATCATGTAATTGTAGAGGTGGCATAATGGCAACAACAGATTTGGGTAAATGGATGATAACAAATGGTGGCGAATATAATCCAGACACCACTTACGAACAACTTACAATGGTTTTGTACGAAAATAGTACATACATTACCCTTCGTACAGTTACTGGTATAACACCAAATAATGATAAGATAAATTACATATTAATGGCACAGGGATTTAGTGCCAATGCGTTAGCAGATGTTGTTGCAAAGGATACTTATGGAGCAATTGGAAATGTGGGTAAGTCTGTATCTGCACAAAGTCTGATTGATTATCTTACAAACGAAGTTGTTAATAATTTGATTAAAAAGACTTCTATTTCAACCGTTCAAACAAATTCGGACAACACTGTTCCGTCATCCTCGTTGGCTTATGCAATGCAACAAGAAATCACAAAAAACCTGCCCGGAGTGCCGCATCGGACACAGCGGACATCAGTCCCATATTTCCCGCACCATTAATCAGGCGAATTTGCCGCTGCCCCAGCAGAGTGCCCAGCTCACGGGCTGCATCGAAATAAACGGAATCTATCTTTGTGCTCGAAGCACAATATACGCATACGGAATTTATCTTGTTCATCATCTTGTTACCTCCTTTTTTAGGTACCGCCACAAAGGTACATGATTTCGGGGAGATTTGAAACAAATTTCTTTCTTCCCACTTACGACGTGGGGATTTTTCATAAATCAATAACGGATTATGTGTGCCGCAGGCACTGATAAGGCACATTAAACAGGGCTACACCCTTTGCCCCGGATAGCTACACCCTTTGGGGTAAATGGCTACACCATGTCAGGGAAAGGGTGTAGCCTTATATAAAAGGTAAAATTCCCTGTTGACATATAGTGATGAAAGCAGGGAATCGTTCACTTTATTGAATCAGAGGACCTTATATATCAATATTCGAGCCAAAAGTAATCCGTCAAGGTCAATCCGATTAATAGGATTATTCCCGCAATAAGCATAGAGACTTGTATTGAAGTAATTTTCAGCAGAAGGGTCCACCGTCGTAAACCTTCCCAGCGCAGCATCATACATGCGTGCCCCATAATCATACAGATTCAACCCCTTCTTGCCATCGTACTCCTTGCCGTTATACTTGTAAGGCTGCACAT
>ENA-OPSG01000687-OPSG01000687.1-human-gut-metagenome-genome-assembly--contig:-NODE-687-length-20303-cov-3.842947_pt1 | contig 20303 bp, 17 predicted proteins | sample MGYA00241454_ERZ501900 | MGnify/ENA primary metagenome ERZ501900 (study PRJEB25962, sample SAMEA2042225) | human gut metagenome | biome: human gut; feature: human-associated habitat; material: faeces... | reverse complement strand
TCCTCACCATCTGGCAACCGCTCATATGCAATTTTTCCATTGGAAGTGAGGGGAATTTCATTCAAAATAATAATAAATGCTGGAATCATATATTGCGGCAATTCTTGGCTTAGATGTTGCCGTATGCGTTCTTTGGAGCACCCAGTACGAATACATACATAAAGGCAAATGTATTTGGTCAGGCCATTATTCTTCACAGCAGCCACCGCCTGAACAACACCCTCACATCTCAACGCACAATTTTCTATCTCACCTAATTCAATTCGAAATCCTCTTATTTTTACCTGTTGATCCATACGGCCTAGGAATTCAATGTTTCCATCTGGTAGCCATCTGGCCCTATCCCCTGTTCGGTACATAATATGACCTGCATGATACGGGTTTAAAACAAAACTTTCGCTTGTGCGCCGCTTTTGATTTAAATATCCTTTCGACACGTGAATGCCGCTCACACATAGTTCACCCTCGACCCCGATGGGACAAATATTGAAATGATTATCCAGAATATAAGCTGACGTATTACGAATCGGTCTCCCAATCGGTACCATATGCTCCGGGCATTCACCGGACTGAGAGCTCCAGAAGGTTGAACATATAGACGCTTCCGTTGGGCCATAAGCATTGATATAATTCACATATTTGCTCCATCTTTTATATTCCTTTGGCTGTGATTCGGAGCCGGCCACGACCATCACTCTTAAATATTTTAATCGTTCTGGATTGAGTAACGGTATATATTGGGGCGGAAGAGTAATTACAGAAATTTGATTTGTATTCATAAACGCTTCCAGTTTATCGGAATGATTGCGTTCTTCAGGCGTTAGCATATATAAAACCGCGCCTACCAATAAACTCATGACCAATTCTGAAATGGAAGCATCAAAGGACATATTGGAAAATTGAGCAATGCGATCTGTTCTACAGATAGCCCAGTCATTTTCATACAGGTATTTCAGATTGGCAATCCCAGAATGGCCCACAATTACGCCCTTAGGCTCACCATTAGAACCAGAAGTATAGATCATGTATGCCTTTTCCAGGCATGGCTCGCATGCAGCCGGCACTGGCGATAATGAATGTTTGGAGGCCAAGAATGTGTCCAGATTAATCATGCAGGATTCGGGAATGCTTGCAGAGCGTTCTTTAATTGCATGAGAGGTAAGAACAATTTTCGCTTGGCTATCATGGTAAATATGAACAATACGTTTCTCCGGCCAGTCCGCCGTTACTGGAATATAGCAGCCTCCCGCTTTTAAAACAGCGAAAAAAGCAATTACCAGCTCTACAGATTGATTGCAATATACCATAACAGAATCGCCGGATTTCAATCCTCGTTTTACCAAGAGGATCGACAGCGCGTTTGCCCTTTCATTAACCTCTTGATAGGACCATGTTCGACCTCGATCCACAACGGCATTGGCCAAGGGATACAATTGCGCTTGTTCTTCAAAAAGCACATGAATCGGCCGAGGATGAAAGGGAAAATCAGCACCGGATTGAAATTGCCTCAGTAACTCTTTTTCGTTATTATCTAGAACATCAAAATGATGAATAGGCATATCCAAGGCAAATGAAATATCAGACAAAATTTTTTTAAAATGCCTAACAATATAGGAAACAGTAACCTCTGTAAATAAAGCGGTGCAATATTCTATTTTAAGTTTTAGGCATTCGTTATTGTCAAACACATGAACGGCTAAATCATACATGGAACTATTGGCGTCCAGCTTGCTCCATTGTTCTTCTTTAAGACCATCCCAATCGATCTCTGTTTTTTCAGTTTGTTGCATATTGAATAACACACGATAAAGCGGCGCAAAATCAGCGCTTTTTTGATTGCTGTTCATGTTTATAATTTCGTGTGTAGGATACAATTGATGATCCAGGCTCTCTGTCAACTGCATGTTTACATATTGAAGCAGATCGCCTATCTTCATATTAGAGTCAAAGGTAAGGCGTATGGGCAAAATTTTACTAAAAACACCTACGATATTACGCAATTGAGGGAGATTGCTGCGGCCATTCACCACAACGCCAATATAGAAATCATTCTGCCCACTGTGTTTATATAGTACAATTGCAAGCGCCGTAAGCAATACAGTAGCGAGGCTGACACTTCGCTGTATTCCGAGATGAATTAATTGTTTTTTACTTGTCTGATCCAGCTGTTGCTCAAATATTGATCCGGTATACTGACGAGGATATGGGCGTGGAAAATCGGATGCCAGTTCAAGAGGATCGCACTTTGGTTTAACTGTTTTTTCCCAAAATGATTTTGATTCTTGATAATACTTTGTATCCGTTAACTCATTTTCCCAACAAACATAATCTGAGTAAGTAGATTCATCTGATGAAATAAGAGTACCGCCTTTATGATATTGATTATAAAATTCAGCAAAATGCCTATGTAATATTTCAAATGAGAATCCGTCTGTTATTAAATGGTGAACCTTGAGCAATATAATGGTTCTATCCGCAGCATACCGAATCAGACAGTAGTGTACCAGAGGTGAATCGAAAATTTGAAAGGATTGCTCTAACTCTGTCTGTATAATCTGTTTTAATTTAGAATTCCGTTCGATAGAGGTTAAATGCAAAAAATTATAGTAAGATATGTTTAACTTTTGATTTGAAACAATATACTGCCACGCCTTCCCCTCATCAAGCACAAATCGTGTTTTTAACACGGGATGACGCTCCTCTAAGGCGTAGAGCGCTTTTTCCAACGCTGCATCATCAGGAATTCCACGAAGTATGAGCTGATAACATAATTCTAGTGCTAATCCGCTATGATTCATTTGGGAAAGAAAAAATATGCCTGTTTGCGTAGAGGATAAAGGGTATTTGGAAATAGGAGCCGATTTTTTTATCTTTGGCATTCCTAATTTGATTGAACCGGAAACACAGCTTTCTTGTTCAGGCATAATAATCTCCCTTCTATTTTGTTGTTTCAACCTTTCATATGCGGTTTTGAGCACCCTTCCAAGAGGGGCGTACACTCATTTTATCTTGGTTATAAAGATTCTCGCGGTTTTGTAACCCTAAAAAGAAGGAGCGCTGCATTTTTTGCTGTTGCTTTTTGTTGTAAAACATTGCGGAAATATTGCCCGGCCACAACTTTCCTTTCGCAGTCAGGCGGAGAATTCGGCCTTCTTTATAAAGATACCCTTCTGCGATAAGGTCTTCAATAATCTCTTCAAACCGTTCGTAATCAACAATATCATCTAAATCTATTTGCATATAGTTAGGGAACAATACGAGTTTACGTTCCTCAATTTCTTCAGGCGTAGCACGATTTCCAATATAAACAGCACATCCATTTTGACGTACCCTTTCCTGATACTGCTGAATATCCGGAATGTTTTTATGATTCATATCATCTAAAAAACTAGTGGCCGATGGTCCAATTCCTAGTAAACAACTGCGCAGATGCATTGCCGTAGGTAATGGAGGCGCATGATGCACTTTCGAAAAAGTATTCACTAGAACCTGATGATACCCTCGTGCCTCCATAAACTGAATAATTTGTTGAAACATTGCTATTTCTTGATCGGAAGATGGCTTTTGATGAAAAAAAACATCTTCTTCGATCAAATGGTAGAACTCCGTATTGGGATATACATTTAAATTATAAACATCAATATATGACGCCTCTAACTGATCCACTTGTTCGAGGTCCCGCTGTAAAATCTCACTTGTTTGATCCGGTAGATTATATATAAGATCAACTGCAAAATCGTGAATCCCTACGATTTTTAAGTTTTCAATTGCCTGATAAATATGACATAATTTAGCCTGAATCCCAATCTTTTTTCGAATTGATTCATCGAACGTTTGGATACCAAAACTGACGCGCGTAATGCCTAACCGTTTGAGCGCTTTTAGCTTTTCTAAATCCGCAAAATTTTTCACATTTCCTTCCATCGAGATCGTTTGGCATTGCTCAAAATCAAAATCCTGACGAATTTCATTTAAAATCTCTTCTAATAAATCTACGTCAAAGCAAGAAGGGGTTCCGCCTCCGAAATGGATGGCATTAATCTTGCGATTTTTAAAATAAGGAAGCTTCGAATAAAACGCTATTTCTGTTTTATATGCATCAATTAACTCACGCTTCTGTTCCATGGAGTATTTGAAATAATGATCCTTATAATACGCACAAAACAAACAGAATGATTCACAAAATGGAATATGGATATATATACAAAGATCCTGGCTTTCCGCACTACGGTTAAAAATTTTTACAAATTGCTCGAAATCATCAATTTGATCATGATATTTACATAACGGAGGGTATGCCCATATTTCCGATTTGCGTTTCGTAAAATTTCTCATAATATGCACCTTTACTCAATAAGCTTTCAGCCCACACCAACCTGCAATAATGTTTCTCTGAATATCCGATGTGCCGGAATAAATGATGGACGCAGCCGCATCTCGCACACCTTCTTCAATTCCTGATTCCTCCATATATCCGAACGCACCATGTAATCTAAGCGCATTTAGCGAATCCTGCAAATAGCATTCGCTTATAAACAGCTTGGCCATGGCTGTTTCAAAGAAGGAAGATACATCCTCCTTTTTCAGCCACCCAATTTTATAGAGCAATAATTCTGCCAGTTCAATATGCACTCTCATATCCGCAATTTTATGCGAAACAGCCTGGAACTCTGATATGGGCCTATCAAACTGCTTTCGCGATTTCACAAATTCCACGCATTCATCAAACTGACGCTTCATGGTACCTAAATTCGATGCAAAAATATAAGTTCGTTCCCAGTCGACCGCTGTGTTAAATACAAAGAAACCAGCGCCCTCCCCAAGCAAGCGATTCTCTACCGGAACCTTGCAATTGTCAAAGAACACCTCTCCCATCGGGGAACCGTTTAGTCCCATTTTATGAAATGGTTTACTTACCTTTACACCAGGAAAATCTTTTTCAACGATAAAAGCGGAAATGCCTTGTTTCCCAGGCGATGTTCTGGCAAATACAATAAAAACATCAGCAATAGGTGCATTTGAAATAAACGATTTAGAACCATTTAATATGTATATGTCACCATCTTTTTGGGCTGTCGTTTCAATGTGAAACGAATCGGACCCGGCCTCCTGCTCTGTCATCGCATGTGCGCCAATCAGTTTACCGGTCGCAAGTCCAGGGATATATTTTTCCTTCTGCTGCTTGTTACCATATTTTAAGATTGGGATCATACAAGCAAACAAATGGTTGTTTATCGCAAAAATGAATCCATTATCTTTGCATCCATACCCCAGCGCTTCACAAACCAAAATCATGGTCAGAGGGTCAATATCCAGCCCTTCTAAATCATTGGGAACGGGCATTTCAAACAATCCAAATTCAGAACAAGCGTTCCAGTATTTATTAAAGTCATAAGCGCCAAGCTTTCCACCAAGATGTTGTCTCGCAAAATTAGTAACGGAATCTTTTAACTGCTGTTGCTCCATCGTCAATTCAAAATTCATGGCAATCTACTCCCCTGCCAATTATTTGCGCATAATAAACTCACATATATTATCGATTGACTCAAAATTTTTCATTTTAAAATCATCATCTGTTAGCTCAATATTATATGTTTGTGAAAGGAAGGTAAGCAAACGCATAATTCCAATTGAATCTATCAATCCATCTTTAATCATTTGACGATTGTCCTGCAACTCACTTTCATCAACCATGCCCTTTAATAATTCGTTTAAAACAAAGTCCCTAATTTCAGCTCTTAATGTTTCAATTGTCATGTTTCGTAACCTCCAAATTTTTATAAATGATTATAAAAGTCAAAACAAACCTGCATCTTCTAACCGTTTGTATAAATGGCGTAAATGTAACTTACAGATCCTTGAGTTTGGGTCACCAAAGCTTTTACACCAAACATTATAGAACCAGCTGAGATAGGAGGCGTGTCCCTCTTCTCTCCATGTTTCACTGATGCCAATATGCCGTTCAGGATCATCATATGCCTTAACAATTTTTTCTTTTTCTGTATCGTCAATTTTTGTATATTTTTCTTGATGTATGATCCCAGGCCCTTCCAACCGGTCCTTTTCAAACTGGAACTTCACGTTGCTATATCCGAGCGCCAAACTCACCAGAGGAAAACAGTATTTACGTGGAAGATGAAATTTTTTATAGACCTGGTTAATATTTAAACGATGAATTTTATTCGTAAACACTCCAGAAATCCCTAATGAGTGCGCAGCGAGCATGCAGTTCTGTGCCACCAGAATGGTATCCGTGCTCCCAGTAATAAAATCTTCTATGGGACGTACCTGATAATTACAACCAATATATTCCGCCATCTCTGTAATACGGTTAAAATCCACACAAAATAGCAGTGCTACACTAGCCGAAAAACCGACATATTCTTCTATCGTTTTCCTGTTTTTAATTACAATAATGGAATAGCTTTGACGAGCAGATGCATTACATGCACGTACGCCAGCCTGTAAAATCGTCTGCAAGTCCCTATCACTTACCGGCTGCTCAGAAAACTCACGCACTGATCGAAGCCTATGGATTGAATCTAAAACTTCATTCATTTTGTACCTCCGATTCTGTTAATTCAACTGTTTTTTTGATAAAACAAAATCAACCAGTGTGTTAAAGTTATCAAAAATACTAAGTTCTAATTCCTCTGGCTCGCAGACATATGAAAAACGCTTCTCAATTTCAACAATTAACTCTAGCACCTGTATGGAATCCATTCCTAAGTCTTGAATTAACGAGGAAGAAGCACGAATATCCTCTATTGTTTGTTCCTCATTAAAACAATAGCTCTCGCTCAAAATATAAAATAGTTCTTCTTCAATTTGCTCCCGTGTGAAAGCCATACCAAACATCTCCTTTTTCAATCCCGGCGTACATGTCCCAGCATCATTTTGCTATTTTTCGGCAAGTAAAACTCGCGGATAATATCATCAGCTAATATCGCCCCCTCTATTGTTGGAATGATGGAATCCTCAGAAATCGTTAAATAACCGTTACACGCAAGCTCTTTCAGCTTATTTCCAAAAATATCTATTACATCAAATCCAAAATCCCGTTCAAACTCCAAACGCGAAAAATACATGCTCTTGAGGCCAAAGATAAGACGGCGTATCATAATTTCCTGCACTTTCATTTGATGCGCACGGTAAACGGGAAAGGTATGATTCTTAATCTTTTGATAATATTGATCCAACTCTAGATGATTCTGATACATGAATCCGTTAAAATAAGAATGCGCAGAAATTCCAAACCCGATAAATTCTTCGCCCTTTGACCAGATATGAAAACGCTGTAAATGACGATATTTTGGATCCAACATAAAACTATAGTGCTCCGCCATTTGATATTTACTGCTTAATAAGGCCGTATAAGCCTCCTTGGCGATTTCATATTCTTCCTCATTGGATATGAGCGAAATCAATCCTTTCCGATAGTCAATATAGAGTTCATTATTCAAAAACAGCTCCATTTTGTAAATTGCAATATTTTCCGGTTCTAAAGCAATCATCTCATTTACGGTACGCAGAAAACTATCCTTACTTTGTCCAACCATTCCAGACATTAAATCCACGTTTACATTCTCAATCCCCACCTTGCGCACACGCTCATAAGTACGATAAAATTCTTTTGCATCATGATTGCGTTTATTCAGCAACAACACCTCGTCATCTAAACTCTGACATCCAATGCTCAATCTAGTTAACCCATGCTCCTTAAGCGCAATCAATTTCTCTGAAGTGGTAATTTCGCCAGGGCGCGCCTCACAGCAAAATTCAAACTGTTCTGTTTTTTTAAAGCGGCTGAATATCGCCGTCATAAGTCGTGTTAATTGGCTAACCGTTAAAACGGTAGGGGTACCGCCTCCAAAGTATACCGATCGTATTGGGCGACCCATGACGGACGGATGGTTCGCATAAAGATCTATTTCTTGGCACAATGCATCTATATACTCATCCGGAACCTGAGAGTTTGCAATAGGAAATGATTTATAGTAGCAAAACCCACACTTTTTTACACAATAAGGAATGTGAACATACAAGTTAATCGGAATGGGGGTCCACATATCTTCGATTTCCTTTTTTGTCATGAAATTAGACGGGGGATATTGTGATACAAAGCTTCGTTCAGGCTCAATATGCATTTTTTATAACCATACCTTTCCGCTGCATAAAGATATAACAGGGAAATAAAACCCATCGCCTTAATTGCAGCAGTTAAATTTGAGTACACACAATCAGAAAGTCAGTAAACACTAGTTCATTTTGCGTTTTAATGTTTTTCCAAGTTCGTTTTTGGGAATTTTATCTGTAAATTCAATGATGCGCGGCACTTTATAATCTGCTAAACAGCCTTTACAATGTTTAACGATCTTGTCTAAGGTAATCTGTTCGTTTACAACGATAAATGCTTTTACGGTTTCTCCAAGGATATCACAGGGAGCCCCAACTACGGCGGCTTCCTTAATTTGAGGCATTTTTAAAAGAACATTTTCTACTTCACAGGGATCAACATTGTGGCCGGAAACATTAATAATATTTTTTAGACGTTCAGCAACAAAAACCAACCCTGTTTCATCCACTTTTCCATAATCGCCTGTACAATACCAGTCCTCATAAAAGGCAGTTTGATTTAACTCTTCTGGATATAGATATCGTGACTTTCCCGCTTTGCATTTCACCCGCAATTCTCCAGATACACCTGGAACCTGGTAGTTATTCTTTTCATCAAACACGTGTATTTCAACATGATCTAGTGGAAAACCAACCGCATTGGAATGTTCTCGAGGGTTCCAATAGATACATACCGCGCCAGTTTCTGTTGAGCCATAATCAATGCTGAGAAAATGGCCTGTCAAACTTTGAAACAACGCCGCTGATCTATGAGAGATAGGAGCACCACCTGAAAACGCTGCCCGAATACTTGCAAAACGATCTCTATACGCTATGTTTTCTCGCAATTGCATTTCTTCAATGAACACATTGTACATAAACGGAACAGCGTAAAGAATTGTAATTGATTTTTTGGAAATATAATGTAACGCATTTATGGGAACAAATTCTTTTACAAGGTGTATTTGTGCACCTGTCATCAATGCTCCAAATGCCGTTCCATGACAATACGCATGGTAAACAGGAGGAAGTATGAATACACGGTCTTTTCGTGTTAAATGCAAAGCGGCGGATTTTGCAACCACCTCGCTCCATACAGCAGCTTCTTTGCGTACTACTGCTTTGGGGATTCCGTTGGTGCCGCTGGTCATTAAGCAAACACTATCGTCCGGCTCAAAAAGAGGCGGCTCATATGGCAGCTGGAAAGCCCAATAATCTATTTGCTTCTGACCGCTCAGAACACACGTGCCTTTTATTTCGGTTAACCCAGGTGTTCGGCCACTCTGAGTTAGCAAAAAGCGAATACGCAACTGCTTAATATGATATTGCAGTTCGTTTGTTTTGTATGCGGGTGATAAAAGAACAGCGGGCTTGTGACACATTCTGCATGCTAAAAATGCCACAAAGTAAGCATATGAGTTTGAGAAGAGAAGTCCGATTGGTTCTAACCTGTTTTTTGTTAATTCTTGAATGATGGTGGAAGTCTCTTGTATATCCTGGATCAATTCTCCATAGGTGTAATTCTGATCTCCATAACAAATAGCGATACGTTCTGGATATTGTGCAGCATTTTTTACAATACGCTCTCCTAGCATAAGCGTTCGGTCACCTCCGGCCTCTTATATCATAGTGTAGATGAGACGATCAATACTTTCAGGAGATAAATTGGGGACCCTTTTTTCATTGACGTCGCCTGATTCAATATTCTCCCTTACCTTCTGCGGAACCCTCCAATCTTTTTTCAATAAATCGCATAATGGCTTTTTGCGATACCAGTAAATATCCGCATATCGATTGGCTATTTGTCGCCAGTTACATTCAGATGACCAATGCATGACATCCAAAATGAGCTTGCGCATGATTGGAATCAGTTCTTCCGTTTCCTGTAGCATAACAGGTTGCCCGTCCTTCAGGATTTGATAGGCCAGTAAGCTATCTTTATAATTCCCTTTAGAATTATAAACATGATTAAAGGAATCCACACTGATCTGTAACTCGTTTTGATAAAGCGTCAGAATTTGCAAAGAATGCATTGGTATTTGCTTGTGATTCCAAATACCCAATGCCTTTAATTCGCTATAATCACGAATCAATAAAAATGCATCGGTTTCTTTTTTATCTAGCTCATAAGGCCCATGAATTGATTTTGGAATATCGTGTACCCGAAAATAAAGTGCTTCGGAATAAGCCCAAAGAGCACCGCATAGTTGTTGAAGGAAATGAGCGTCATTTTGTGAGGGAAGCGTAAACTCCGCCTTTTTCATACAATCGGCAACTTGGGAAGGAGTGAAAATGATATGTTTTCCATCCTCATTAAAAATAGAACCATACTTCATCTGTCGGACTGTTTCTAATAATCGGACAGTCCACGCTTGTTGCTGTGCTATAGACATATGTAAACGCTTCATACCCTGAATGATAAAATTGATATTACGATAAATTCGATCTGGATTTTTAAACGCATGGCCAATTTCAGCAAGCGAAAACCCCTGATGGAGCAATTGCGAGAAGTCTTCTAGGTATTCACGGGTAAATTCTGTAACAAAAAGATGCATGATTGAATTAAATTTAATTGGCCAATCATTATAATCGTTATATCCCCATGCTAGTTTTAAACTCTCTTTATATTTTTGAATATCCTGGTTGGCACTCATTGTGTATCCCTCCATCAATTGCACGCCGTAGCTCATCAATAAAGCATGGAATAAATTCTGTTACATCTGCAACCACCTTATAATGCGCATACTTAAAAATAGGCGCATCAGGATTCCGATTGACGGCAACTACCACCTTTGCATCCCGCATACCCACAATATGCTGACTGGCGCCGGAAATTCCAAATGCAAGATATAACTTAGGTCGTACAATTTGTCCCGTTTGTCCTATTTGAAAACGTGCGTCCAGCACACCGGCATCTACAACGGCACGTGAGCACCCAATGGAAGCATGCATCATTTTGGCCAACTGTTCTATCAAATATAGGCTTTGGCGATCACTCGCACCTCTTCCAACCGCAATTATCACATCTCTACACTGAGTAATGCTTTCACCGCTTTTTGTAAAGCGGTGTATCAGTTGAAGATTGCCGCTTCTCTTTCCCCAAACTCTGCATGGAATGATCTGACCTCTATGCTGCTGATCGAACCCACCAATTTCATTACGTCCAGGACGAACCGTGACAATTTGAAGCGTGCTGTGCGTTACAATCGTGGCCATGATTTCGCCTGAAAAAGCCGGACGGGTTTGCAGCAGACGACCATCTTTCTCCCTGATATCCAGCTGTGTACAATCGGCAGTTAGTCCGGCGTCCAGCATAGACGCAACCCGCGGGGCGACCGAACGCCCAAATATGGTAGAACCAATTAGCAGGATTCCCGGTTGATCCTTGCTGATGATTTGAACCAATACCTCAGAGATCTCTATATCATTCAGGGGCTCCCCCTCTGTTTGTATGCAGTAAATGAAATCAGCGCCATAGCCAAATAATTCCTTTACGCCCGTCAGCAACTCTTCCCCAAGCACTACAGCGACCAATGGTACTCCAAGTTTATTTGCCAAACGTCTCCCCTCAATGACGAGTTCATAAGAGTATTCCCGTATTCTTTCATTTTCTATTTCACATAAAATCAATACGTTACCACTTTGTATTGGCTGAGTACAAAATTCGTTTTTTATACTAATCTTTAACAAATTTACCACCTCACAGGACGGTTAATCTATCGCCTTTCTAAAAAGGTCGCTATAAACTGACCCTAATTCGTTAACCAAAGTGGACGCCTGCTGAATTGGCTTTCCTACAATCTCCACTGCTTTAAAATCAGTTTTGGGAATAAAAGATCGTATAATTCGAGTGGGTGAACCTGCTCTCCCACATTTTTCTCTCTGGGCAGCAATATCATCTGCTCCCCAAACCTCCACCTGTTTTTGCTGCGCTTGTAAAATTCCTCTGAGTGTGGGAGAACGCAACATTTGATTATTTTTATCAAAAGAAATTAACGCAGGATATTGCACACGAATTCTATCACATCCGAAATGAGTCTTTCGGGAACAGACCATATACTGTTCTGTGTTTTCTTCTATTTCAATCACATTTGTTAAATGAGGTATGCCTAGTTTTTGGGCAAGGGAAGGCCCCACTTGACCAGTGTCTCCATCGGTTGACTGTTTGCCGCAAAAAATTAAATCATAGTCTCCCGCACAACGAATTCCTTTAGATAACACGTAACCAGTCGCAAGTGTATCTGACCCGGCAAACACTGGGTCGCTTAATAAAACTGCGCGGTCAATATCATATGCAAGTAACTCCTTTAACATCGCCTTTGCATGCATGGTGCCCATACTCATTATTGTGAAATGTACAGAAGGATATTTTTGCTTTAGAGTAAGCGCCTGCTCTATTGTAGATGCATCAAAAGGATTTAACATTAAATCATCTTTTTCTCGAAGTACCGTCTGCGTCAATTCATCATATTTCATCTTTTCTACACAAGGCACCTGTTTCACACAAATAAGAATGTTCATGTGTTTCCTCCGTCATATCTACAAAACGTTCGTGCTTACCGGCTGTTTTCAATTTTTGGGCAACGGCACTCAGTTCCTTCAAGGTAACTCCTTGGACAATTAACTGGAATATCATCGTCCAGGGTAAGAAATCTAAAATAGAATTCTGAATGGAGGACTTAGCCTCTAGCGTTATTTGGTTGGCTTTTTCATAAGTCATGGTATTGTGACGCCAGGTCTTATACACCCCTTCTAATCCGAATTCTTCTCTGCGCTCATTGATAGGAGTGCGTGTATCGTAAACCCATGTGTTTAGACTGTAAAAGGTAGGTTGGTTTTGCTCGATAAAAGATATCGTCTCTTCTATGGTTTCTTGTGTTTCACCTGGATACCCAATGATAAACGACGCAAAATTAATAATAGAATATTGATTGAGTAAGGCAATTCCCTTTTGAAACGATTTAACATCCGAGCACTTATTCATAATCCGCAACATCTTTTCACTACCGGATTCAATCCCTAAAAACACACCGATACATCCGCTTTTTTTCATTAGGCCAACGATTTCATCGTCTAAAAATTGGCATCTTATATAAGAAAACCATTTAAAATGAAAATGATTACGACTCATCATGTTTAAGATTTCTCTAAATCGTTTGACAGGAACATTAAACGTATCGTCAATAAAATGAACGAGTTCAATCTCTTTTTGCTTATCTATTTCTTTTAGCATCATCTCCACTTCGGCGACAGGCATTGCGCTGAATTTTCCTGCATTGATTGGATAACTACAAAAAGAGCAGGAAAATGGACAAGATACTGTTGTGCGAATTGACACAACATTTGAGACCTGTTTACGAAATAACCCCCAGTTGACTACACTGTTACGCAAATCAAATACATCCGTTTTTTGATAGGTAAAATGGAAGATTTCATGCTTTTTATAAAATAAATTTGGGATATTGGTGATGGAGCGGTTACTTTTTGTATTCTGAATGATTTGAAACAGTTCCTCCTCCCCATAAAAACTGTGAATGACATATTGTACATCCAACCTTCGCATACTGAAGTGAAATACATCCTCTGATTCATGCAGATAGGCGTTAATATAGTTCACGACGGTAGGGCCGCCTAAAATGATGCAACTGTCCGGAGCATAGGCCCGTACAAAACGAATCATTTCAATCGCATCGTCAATTTGATCACAAAAGGTGGTTGAAATCCCAACAGTTAGATAAGAATTGCATTGCAGCTTCTGGGCAATCAACAGCTTATCATCTTCAAACGAATTTACACAGTCGAAAGTAAGCCCCTTTTTATTTAAATAAGTTCCCAAACACGCAACCGTTGGGTTCATAGGACGCCGTATATCATGTTTCGTTTTAAAATATTGTTTTGCTATTTGTAGCCCTTGCGTTTCAAAGCTACCGGAGAAAGGAATTAAAAGGCAGTCAATTTGATTTTTCAAGTCATTCACCTCGATTCTAATATACGAGTACGTCCGGCTTAAAAAGCGATCAAATGAATCGTTTACAAACAGCCCACTTGATTGCATAAATGAATTACACCCACTGCCAATAGCATTGAAAGAGGTAAATATAATTATTGAAACCTATTTATTGGTTTTCCTTTATATTGCGTTATATATTATGTTTTGGAAGTATATTATATTTAATCATAATTTGTAATATTATAGAGATATTAGCATAAACAAGATACTAAAGTCAAACATTCCTAATAAAAATTTTTAATGATTGCCATTAAATTTATTTGATATTGTAATATTATAGGAATATTTAACTTTATTTTCCAATAAAAATCATGTTTTCATCAGGATGTATTTTCTTTACAGGTAATTTTATAGAAAATAAGGAAAAGCGCTTTTTAACATAAATTGAAAAAACGTTAGGGGTGGTTGACAACACCAGACAAAAAGACCCCCTTAGATGATGAAAAAACATCATCTAAGGGGGCTTGTTTTGCCATGTAAAATAAATGACCGTTTGCGGGCTTTCTTACGCTCAAAATTTTTGCTCACACCACGAGCATTGCGTCTCCAAAGCTGAAAAAACGGTATTTTTCCTTTACAGCAACCTTATAGGCATCCATCGTCTGCTGATAGCCGTAGAAAGCGGAAACCAGCATAATCAGCGTGCTTTCCGGCAGATGAAAATTGGTAATCAGCCCATCTATACACCGGAAAGAAAAACCTGGATAGATGAAAATATCCGTCCACCCGCTGCATGCGCAAATTTCTCCATTATGATCGCGTGCAATGCTTTCCAATGTGCGGCAGCAGGTCGTTCCCACTGCGATCACGCGCCCGCCCTGCTTTTTGGTATCTTGGATCAACTGCGCAGTTTCTTCCGGCATCCAATAATGCTCGGAATGCATGTGATGATCTTCAATATTCTCCGCCTTAACCGGCCGGAAGGTGCCGATGCCAACATGCAGCGTTAAAAACCCAATCCCTACCCCTTTTGCGCGCAACCGATCAAGCAGCTCGTCCGTAAAATGCAGGCCGGCGGTCGGCGCGGCGGCAGAACCAAGCTCTTTGGAATAAACGGTTTGATACTGCTCGTTATCCGTTAGCTCCGCCGTGATGTAGTGCGGCAGCGGCATCTGACCGATTTGGTCGAGGATTTCATAAAAATTATTTCCCTCATAAGAAAACTGTGCGAGCCTGTTGCCATCCGGTAATACTTCCAGAATCTCAGCATGCAGGATGCCATCACCAAAGGAGAAGCGGGCGCCCTGCTTTGCGCGCTTTCCTGGGCCGGTGATCACCTCCCAAAGATTCCCCTCCCGGTGTGTAAGCAGCAAAAACTCCACACGCGCGCCGGTCTCCTCCTTGGTGCCATAGAGGCGGGCCGGCAATACGCGCGTATTGTTGAGAATCAGACAATCGCCCGGCTGTAGGATCTCCACAATATCATAAAAATTCCGGTGGCCGGTTTCCCCTGTTTGACGATTCAGCGTCATTAAGCGGGCACTGTCGCGCGGCTCAATTGGATGCTGCGCAATCAGTTCCTCCGGCAGCTCATAATAAAAATCACTTTTTTTCAACTTCTTTACAGTCCTTTCTATAAATGAAACGCCCAGTTCAAATCAAGCGATGAAATTCAGAAAATCGTCATCTTTTTACATCCAGTAAAATTAGCAGGACGGTCCCTGTGTCTTTCTGCATAGCTAACGCATATACTGCCTTTAGCAGGTATTTCTGCATGATGATTTCACAAAACAGGGCGACAAATTATGCATTGTTCCAATAGAAGAAAAATGCTAAAAAAATCCTTGTAGAAACCGGCTTTTCTCCAAGAAAAGGGTTTGACTTCACGCGCCTGGAATGGTATGATGAGTACAAATTTTATTATGACTTTTATGGATAGAGGCGCGTCGTTTATCAGTATCCAGCGTTAGGCTGCCAAAGCTTTTGACCGCTGTGTGAAAGGAAAGGACGCCGAAGCGCGGCGGGATTTTGGCACCCGGTTCGCTGGCTGCACGGCGAAGAGCCCTGCATCTGTCATCATGCAAATGATGGAGTGCTATCCGCGTAGATGATTCTGCGCGCCAGCTTCTCTATTATATTGCAAGGATGACCGGTTGACAACCGGTTTTTTTCATATTCAGTCATAAGATTAAAGGGGTTTTGTGAAATGAAACAGTTTAACGTCGGCATCATCGGCGCAACGGGAATGGTTGGGCAGCGCTTTGCAACGTTGTTGGAAAATCATCCGTGGTTCCATGTGAAAGTCCTCGCGGCCAGCCCGCGTTCTGCCGGCCGCACTTATAAAGAGGCTGTAGGCGCTAGGTGGTGCATGCAAAAGCCGATGCCCAAAGCTATGGAAGATATGATTATCAAGGATGCAACGGCAGATATTGAAGCGATCGCAAACCAGGCTACGAAGACTTTGCAGCTGGAGCAGGCTAAATAAGTTGATGCATCAACAAGTTGACAATAAAACGGAGGGGCGGTTCATTCCGCCCTTTCTTTTCCTTTGCTCATGGCAACCAAGACCTCCACAAATATCCGGCGTAAAACTACTGCCGCCCGTCGTTCTTCCTCTCCGCGGAGCAAGAAGAAAATGCAGCCACGTACCATGCCCGTATGGTTGCGCAATCTTTTGGCGGTCTGTATCATTCTTGTTTTTTCTACCGGCTTTTACTGGTTTTTCATTCGTCCTTATGCTTATCGCTGGAAGCCTTGTTATGGTCAGAAAGGTTACGGTGTATGTATGCCTTGCAACTATGAGGTGCATGGCATAGACATATCCCACTATCAGGGAAAGATAGATTGGGAACTCCTGACACATAATAGAGAAGCCCAATTTCCCATTCACTTTATTTTTCTGAAAGCTACCGAAGGCGGCGATCATGGTGACGATACGTTTACGCAGAACTTCGGCCAGGCGCGTAAATACGGTTTTATCCGTGGTGCCTATCATTATTTTATCCCTAAGACCGATGCCCGCAAGCAAGCCGATTTCTTTATCCGTACCGTGCAGCTGGCAAAGGGAGACCTGCCTCCCGTACTTGATGTGGAGACTACCGGCAAGCAGTCACCGCAGGAACTTAAAACGGCAGTCAAGACTTGGCTGGATAGGGTAGAGGCGCATTACGGCGTAAAGCCTATTCTTTATACTTCCTATAAATTCAAGAAACGCTATCTCAGCGATTCCATTTTCAATGCTTATCCTTATTGGATAGCCCATTATTATGTAGATTCCGTGCGTTATGAGGGCAAGTGGCACTTTTGGCAGCACACGGATGTAGGCACTGTGCCCGGTATTGAAGAAGAGGTGGATTTGAACGTCTTTAATGGTACAATGGAGGAACTTTTGGAGCTTACGTTGAAAACTCCTTGTATAGAACGCTAAAGGTCAACTTTAGCTTCCTGATATTGACCTTTAGCTTTTTAGTATTGACCTTTATTATTTTTGGAATTTCACTGCTGCCCACCGGTTCTTCTCACGATGGTGGACAAAGTGCAGCCCGTTGCGTTCGGCTTCTTCGCGGATGACGGGAATGTCATCTATGTAGAAACCGCTCATCAACAATTCCGCTCCGGGATTCATGCGGGCTATGTAGTGCTTCATATCTGCCAGGAGGATATTGCGGTTGATGTTGGCGATAACCATATCAAAAGGACCTTTGCTTTCCAGAGAGGAGGCATCGCCTTGGGATACGGCAATATTGTCCACTCCATTCAATTCTATATTTTCGAGGGAGTTGCGCACACACCATTCATCTATGTCGATAGCTGTACAAGGGGAGGCTCCACGCATGCGTGCCAGTATGGCAAGGATGGAAGTCCCACAACCCATATCGAGCAATGCTTTGCCTTGCAGGTCACTATCCAGCAGTTCGCCTATGATGAGGCTTGTTGTCTCGTGGTGCCCTGTGCCGAATGCCATTTGCGGATTGATGACGATGTCATATTCTGCTTGTGGGACATCGTTGTGAAAAGTGCTGTGAATGACACAACGGTCTCCGATAACGATGGGCTGGAAGAAGTTCTTCTCCCATTCCTCGTTCCAGTCTTTGTCTTCGGCTTCTATGAAATTATATTCTATCTGTGTATCGGGCAGAGGGAAGTCTGCAAGTGCTTCTTTGAGTAGAGATTCGTTATACAGCTCTTTCTGTATATAGGCAGTGATACCGTCGGTCTGCTCAACAAAACTTTCAAAGCCAGCTTCACCCAAGACTCCGGAAAGTACATCGTTGACTATTTCTGTGCACGGAACAGTGCGGAATGTAAATTCTAAATATTTCATCGGAATATGATTGTTTGTTAAATGCAGAAGAAGATTTTAAAGAACAAATCTATTTCTGCGTATCTTTGTTTTCACACTGCAAAGGTAATGTAAACCGAGGGCAGAATAAAATGAACTTGTTCATTTTTTATGCGGAAGTGCCGCTTGCCTCGTCAAAAGGCGGGGTATTTAGGGAATTCCCTATAAATCTTTGGGGAAAATCTGCTGCATGGGATAAAATCCGGCGTTATCTTTGTGACGTGAAGAAATAGATAAACGTAAAATCCATAAACCAAACTAATATGAAAAAGATTGTTTTTTTATCGCTTTTTGCCTTGTGCCTCCCATGGACACTGGTGGCACAAAGTATAGATGACGACCTTTACTACACTCCTTCCAAGAATAAGGAAGAGAAAAAAGAAGAGGTGAAGCAGGAGAAGAAAGTCGCTGCTCCCGTAGAAGAGATTGTAGTAAAGTCGAATGTACCGACCACTGTCTATTCATCGCCGGGAAGCACTACTGTTGTAGTAAAAGACCGTAAGGGAAACACCCGCGATGTGGACGAATATAACCGCCGTTATGACTCCCGCGACAATGATTTCGTGATGGAGAACGATACCCTTTACATCAATGAAAAAGAAGATGACGGCCTGGACGGCGAATGGGTGAACGGTGAATTTGAAGGTTCGCAGGATGATTACGAGTATGCTACCCGTATCATCCGTTTCCGTAATCCCCGTTATGCCATCAGCATCAGCAGCCCGCTATATTGGGATGTGGTCTATGGCTTGAATTCCTGGGATTGGAACGTGCTGCCCTATTATATACTGTCACATTTGTAATCTCTGCTTTTTCATAAGCTTCGTCTACTGCATAGTCATCATCTCCACATGACACAAAAGTCAGCGCCAAAGCAACGAACATAAAAAATAGTATCTTTTTCATCTTATAGCTACTTTTAAATTATACAATCATCATTTACCACAAAGGATTCTGATCCAAATTAGGATTCTTGTCACGTGCAGACTGTGGAATCGGCAGCAAATAATCGCGAGGAGCCATGAACGTCTTTTTACATACGAATACCGTTTCATAAGTAGGCACAATTTCTCCATCAGCTCGTTTTATATAAGTCACAAGGCAACCTTGCGCATCCTTATTCAACACTTCCTCACCAATCTTCCACCGCTGAATATCAAACCATCTTTTACCCTCAAGAGCCAGTTCTATACGACGTTCATGACGAATACGTTTTCTCATTTCACTTTTGTCCAAGCCTGCAGGAAGTGCAGGTTGTCCGGCACGGGCACGTATTTCATTTATTGCACCATATACTTCAGCAGTCGGTCCATTCACTTCGTTCTCTGCCTCGGCCAAAGTCAACAATATTTCTGCATAACGCAAAACGATAAAGTTATGTCCGCCGCCTACACCACGCCCACGATTATCATAGCCGCATAGCACATCCTGATTCATGTATTTCCCAATGTAATACCCGGTTTTTGTGCATGAAGGTTTACCAGCACTATACATTCCGTTGGGGTTCTCCTTCAGATTCAGATTGCCCGGAGTATTCTGGGCTGTATACAATATCTTGTTTTTCCAAGGTTTTCCATTGTAATGGAGAGTTGCATAGAAGCGCTTGTCACGATTCTCATAAGGAGCTGCGGCATGTTCCGGATTATTCCAATCAAAAGGTTCACCGGTAGCCATTTCAAATTCATCAGCCAGACTTGCAGTCGGGTGGTCTTTGCTCCATCCATATTCAGCCGGTGTGCCGGGCTCAGGCGGAGCCAAAACAGTCTGTGCACTCGACCATCTATACGGATATGCAAACTGGATATCAAAAATAACTTCACTATTGTGTTCATTATCCTCATAAAACATCTCAGCAAACCCGTTCTGGTACAAAGAATAAGTACCTTTCAGATCACC
>ENA-OPSG01000686-OPSG01000686.1-human-gut-metagenome-genome-assembly--contig:-NODE-686-length-20303-cov-17.560599_pt1 | contig 20303 bp, 15 predicted proteins | sample MGYA00241454_ERZ501900 | MGnify/ENA primary metagenome ERZ501900 (study PRJEB25962, sample SAMEA2042225) | human gut metagenome | biome: human gut; feature: human-associated habitat; material: faeces... | reverse complement strand
TTGCCTTTAATACGTATTTTGATGGAACTGTATCATAGCAGCCCAGATCCACATCAAACAGATCCACTCCTGCACGGACCAGCTTTGCCATATAATGCAGAGTATCCTTGATCGTTCTTCCATTTTTAAACCGCTTCAAACTGCTGACTTCATTCATCCGATCCTGATAGGTCTCATTCAATGCCAGCGACAGGTCGATCCGGTACATGATCGGGAAAGAATCTCCTGCTCTTTTTCGGATCTCACGAATGATATCCAATCCAAACATTTCACAGTCTTTGTAGCGCCCCATCTGTCTTCTGTTAAATGCAGGATTTGTCATCTGCTCTAGTAAATACCCTTCATGTCCGTGCAAATAAATCCCATCCAGTCCCATCTCTTTGGCATCGGCTGCTGCCTGTCCGCAGTTTTTCACAATTTTTTTCAAATTTGCATCCGTCAGCGGAATGCATGGGAGCTGTGGAATATAAAAGCTTGGATTTATGGATGCGGACACCGGAATCTGATGTTTTGTCATCACACAAGTCGGTGGTCCTACTCTTCCAAGTCCCGGTGTAATCTGAATAAAGATTTTACTTCCATACGCATGTACCCCCTGCGCCAGGTCTCTCCAACCTGCAAACACCGTTCTCGCATGATCGATCCTCGGAAACAACGACAGATCATCCACCTCGGTCACTGTCGGGTCTATTCCATGGCTGACCGGGATCAGCCCTGTTGTCAGAAGCCCGGTTCCGCCCTTTGCACGGGCAAAAAAGTACTGAAGCATCTTGTCATTGGGACGGCCTGACTCCTCACACATATTCAGGTTCCCCATCGGTCCCATTACCACACGGTTTTTGATCATGGTCCTATTCACCTGAATCGGAGAAAACAATGCCCGATACGGATACAGTTCTTTCGTCATCGCCCCGGAACTCAGCCTGCAGTTTTCTTTTTCCTGCTTCACCCAATCCCCATAGGTCTCTTCCAGTCTGACTAGCTTTTCATCGCATTTCAATGTTTTTGCACCTCCTGTCTTACGACATCTTTCGCCCAAATTAATATTAAGCATTTTGCACTAAAATTATATTTCAATTATATCATTTCAGTGCAAAACAAACAACTAAAAAAGACCCGAAAGGGCACATATCACTTCCACTTTCAGGTCTTCTCTGTTATTTATGTATCATCTCCATATATGGCAGTACTTCATATCCTGCTTTTTTATAGACATGAACTGCTCTTTCATTTTCTTCTTCCACTTCCAGGCGAACCACCACGTCTGCATACTTCTCTTCTATATATTCAAAAAACTTACTTCCGATACCAAGTCCTCTGCTTTCCGGCTTCATATACAGATCTTCGATCCAGACACACTGCTTTCCAAACTCTGTGGAAAAACTCTTGGCTGCCATGGCATATCCCAAAAGCTGCCCGTCATTTTCAAATACATATCCTTCCAGATATGGACTCCCTTCTATGCATGTTCTGATATCATTCTCAAAAATCTCATCCGATCCATTACTCTGCACTGCGGGAGATGCGTAAAATACCCGCATCATATCCAATACTTCCTGTTTATCCTGTTCCATCATATTTCTAATTGTAAATTCCATCACTGTCCATCCTTTTCTTTATTCTGCCAATGCACTCTTATGCCGTTTCAGATATTTCCCGTCCCCTTTTTTACCTAAGAACTGATTCTCTTTCACGATCACATGCCCTCTCTGCATGACCAGTTCAATCTCACCTTTCACTGCCATCCCCTCATAACAGGTATAATCTACTGCACTGTGCATATCCGCATGTGTCAGTATGCGCTCTTTCTCCGGATTTAAGAGAATCAGATCCGCATCGGATCCAGGCAGCAGAGTTCCCTTCTGCGGATATAATCCATACATCCGGCTAGGATTCGTACACAGATAATGCACCATCTGCGGCAGTGTGATCCTGCCTTTCATCACACCCTCAGAAAACAAAATGCGCATCCGCTCTTCAACTCCCGGTGCACCGTTTGGACAGGCTGTAAAATCCTGCGCTCCTGCCTGCTTTTCTTTCCCAAAGTGAAACGGGCAGTGATCTGTTGCCACAACATCGATCACACCATCCTTTAATGCCTGCCATAATGCATCATGATCCTCTTTTTTGCGAAGCGGCGGAGACATGATCGCTTTCAGCCCCTCCTTAGGATCTTCATACATCTCATCCGTGAGAGTCAGATATTGCGTACATGTTTCCACTGCAAAATTCTTCTGACGGGATGCCCGCGCTTTCATAACCTCCATCAGCCCTTCTTTGCTGGACAAATGTACAATATACAGCGGTGCATCACCTACCATGGCTGCCAGATGCAGCAGACGGTCCACTGCCTCTGCTTCACAGCGCGCCGGTCTGCTGAGCGGATGATACTTTGGCTCTGTACATCCTGACTCCCGGTATGTCTTCCTAAGATAATTGATCACACCATCATTCTCACAGTGCACTGCAATCACTATCCCGTCCTTTTTTGCTTCTTTGAGTACCTGAAAAATCTCTTCATCAGTCAGCATGTCATCATATGTCGTATATACCTTAAAACTTGTAATTCCATCATTTTCGGCAATCTCTTTCATCTCCCCCAGTATGGATGCATTGACATGCTGGATCACCCCATGAAATCCATAATCAATGACTGATTTCCCATCTGCCAGACGATGATATTCTTCCACCTGATGCCACAGGCTGCATCCCTTCGGGCCGAACGCCATGTGATCCACGATCGTCGTTGTACCGCCACAGGCTGCTGCCACCGTTCCATCATAAAAATCATCCACTGCACGATACTTTCCTGCCTGCAGATCCATATGCGTATGTACGTCCACACCCCCTGGGATCACATATCTGCCTGTGGCATCGATCACCTCGGCATCCTCCTCTTCCAAAACTGTTCCTATGGACTTTATTTTTTCATCTTCAATCAGAATATCCCCCCGAAATACCTGCGACTCTGTTGCGATCATACCATTTTTTACTAATAATTTCATAGGACTCCTCCTTTTTTCCGGCATTTCTATCTGTTCATTTGATATTTATAGAATACCCTTATCAGCACATGAATTCAACCTGATTTCTGAAATATTTTCAGATATCTAAATTTCTTTTAGCTTCTGTTTTCTTTTTATGATATAATTAACGAGCAACGAATCATGATATTATAGAAGACAATTACACATTTATCAGGAGAGGATGTAAACAATGGGATACTCTTTAGATCTATTAAAACAAATTGCACACGGACTTGCACAACAGTTCGGTGATTCCTGCGAGATTGTGATCCACGATGTACGCCATGGAGTCGAAAACACAATCTTATATATTGAAAACGGACATGTCACTGACCGAAAATCCGGTGACAGTGCATCCAATGTCGTACTGGAAGCAATCAAAGCCGATCCATCCACACTGCAGGATCAGTACGCTTATCTGACAAAAACAAATGATGGACGCCTGCTGAAGTCTTCAACCTTTTATATTAAGGACGAATCCGGAACGCTTGCCTATATTTTTTCCATCAATTATGATATTACCGCACTGGCTGCAGCGGATCAGTTCCTGCAGTCCTTTATCCAGACACAGAATCCCGCTGAGCCATCCGCTTCCCGCAGTGCGACTCCTCAGATTACGCACAATGTCACTGAGCTTCTGGATACCCTGATCGAACAGGCTATCTCTAATATCGGAAAACCGGCAGCACTGATGACAAAAGATGAAAAAGTCAGAGTAGTTCAGTATTTAAACGATGCCGGCGCTTTTCTGATCACGAAGTCCGGAGATAAGGTAGCTTCTATACTCGGCATCTCAAAATTCACATTATATAACTATATGGATGCCGGTAAATAAAAAATCCGCTGAAAGTGCATCGTTGAAACACTTTCAGCGGATTCTGATTATACTTCCATCTTACTCTGCATCCATTCGTATAAATCCTGATATACCTGCTCCCGATCTGTTTCATTTAAAATCTCATGTCGGTCTCCGGCATACAGCCGCAAAGTCACATCCTGTATTCCAGCCGCCCGATACTTCTCATAGATTTTTCTGACACCTTTGCCGAATCCTCCGACCGGATCGTCCGAACCGGACACCATAAAAATCGGCAACGTCTTCGGTATCATATAGATGCTTTCCCGCTTCTGCGTCTGCTGAATTCCGCAGAACATCTGATAGTAGGCATTTACTGTAAATACAAACGAACACAGCGGATCGGAAACATACTGATCCAGCTTTTCCGTATCACTGGTCACCCAGTCGGCCCTCGTCCTTGCCGGCTTGAATTTTTTACAGAAAGGTCCATTCACCATCTTGTCTACCAGCCTGCTTCGATAATGCCATCCTTTTAAAACTGCCAGTATCCTGCACAGATTTTTTCCAAGCTTGAGTTCCGTCTTATTCTGCTCTGACATGGTTCCCATAATGATCGCTCCACTGAGTCCATTACCATACATCTGAATATATTGTCTCAGCAGAGACGATCCCATGCTGTGTCCAAGCATAAAATAAGGCACGTCCGGGTATTTTTTCATCGTCCGCTGTCTCAATGTATGTAAATCTCCAAGAACACATGCATTTCCATATTTTTCATTAAAAAATCCATACTCTGACTTACTCTGTACTGACTTTCCATGTCCCAGATGATCGTTGCCGACTACATAAAATCCTTTTTCGCAGAGATATTCTGCAAACTCCGAATATCTGTCATCGCGGCGCAGGCCTTCCCAGTCCTCACCCATGCCCGCGACGTGCCACAGAGAAGCATCCATGTGGGTATCTTTCCGGGCATATTCGGCCAGGGCGTTTGCACGCGATTCGGACTAAAAATTGGACAATGTATTGCGCCCCATCTGGAAGTGGAATTCTCCATTTCTGGAAAGCGCTGTCAATGGACGGACCTTTTCCATAAAGGCCGGTTCTGTTTTGCAGAAGCTGTCATCCTGGATAAAGTATGAAGAGTCCATACCTTGAAAAAGCTCTGGGATGTATCCCTTTACTGTGACACCGTCAAACTGCTTTTTATCCTTAGAGGCATCCAGAATCCGTATGGAAATCCGTGGATTCCCTGTTTTGCAGTGAAGCTGGGCTTTTTTACGGGCTGCATCCGGAGTTTTATCTTCAAAATCTATTTTCTCACTGCCGACATTGTCGTAAAAACTGTCCAGACGCCAGCCAAAAAGATCCAGAGAATTGCCAACATTAAACTTCTTTGGCAAATAGATGCCGGAATTCTGGATTTTGGCTACGAACTGCTCTTCCTCGCGTACGATCCGGTCAATATAGCGGATCCATTTGCGGCTCTCCTCTGTGAAATCCTGCGTTTTGTGTATCCTGAACCGATAATAACTCCCAAATCAATTAATCTTTGCACACGCTGATGAATGGCTGCGCGTGAAACTCCACATTCTGCTGCGACATCTTTAAACGGGATGCGGGCATTTTGGGATATAATTTCTAGAATTTGTCTGTCGAGACTATCAATTTTCTCCATAATATACCGATTTTAATGTTATCAATCTGTAAGCAAATATAGGAATACTTTTTAATTTATCTACTATTTTGCAAGAAAAAACAGGATTTCTTTGAAAAAAAGTGCAATAAGAGGAGCTAATCACCTATTTTCTTCTCTATTTCGCCGATTTTCCCTCTTCTTTCAAATGAGAAGGTATCGCTATGTGTATCTAAATAGTTCAACAGGAATAGCGATTTTCTTAACAAATATTTTTGTTCTTCGGACTCTTTCAACAAAGCATCCTGATAGAGCAGTTCGGATAACATGTCGATGCGCGTGAGCAATTCCTCGCCACCATAGTTCTGTCCCATCTCGTTCAGTATATATTCCGCATCCTGATCATAATAGAAGGTGGAAGGATGATTGAAGTAGGCACGATAAATGCTTTGAAGTTGCAATTGCAGCTCGGGACCGTCCTTTTTATCTCTTTCTTCTACCAACTTTTCCAATGCTTCGAAAAATTGTTGAAGCAACCGCATAATGTAATCTCTTTGCAGCATGTTAATTGTCCTCTTCGTTTTTATGGGTTAGTGTTACTAATACTTTATCTATCCGGGCTCCGTCCATGTCGACTATTTCCAGTGTGAAGTCATTCCATTCCATGGATTCACCGGTCTTGGGAATGTGGCCTAGTTGTTGCAGGATGAGGCCGCTCAACGTGTTGTAATTATAATCGGGGTATAAATCCTCCATTTCGAAATGACTCAGAAAGTCATAGAAAGAACATTGGCCGTCTATCAACCAGCTTCCGTCCTTGCGGGGAACGATATCGGGGTCTTCCGAGTCACTGGGCAAGGTGCCTACCAGGGCTTCCAGAATGTCCTTCATGGTGATGATGCCTTGCAGACTGCCGAATTCATCACAGATTAATCCGTATTTGATGTTGTGCTGGCGTATTTGTTCCAATACTTTATATACATCCATGTTTTCGTGGAAGTATTGTGCCGGACGGATCACATCACGCAGATTGAATTCGCAACTGTTCAGCTTCCCGAAGAGGTCTTTCAGGTAAACTACTCCGATGATGTTGTCCAGGGTGTTTCCTTGAGTTACAGGGTAAACTTGGTACAGGTGTTGGCATACGATGTCATACAGCTGCTTGTTGTTCATGTCTATGTCAATGGATACGATATCGCTGCGATAGGTCATGATGGTGTTGATACTGCGGTCGCCCAGAGAGAAAACACGGTCCACAATATCCTGTTCCACTTCCTGCACTTCACCGTTCTCGGTTCCTTCGTCTATCATGGATTTGATTTCCTCTTCAGTCACTTTTTCTTCCGCTGTGTTGATATGCAGCAGGTTGAAGATAAGTGAAGTGCTTTTGGCAAGTATCCATACAAAAGGAGAGGCGATGACGGACAGCCAGTACATGGGACGTGCCAATAGCTTGGCAGCACGGGTGGAGGCACTCATGCCAATGCGTTTGGGCACCAGCTCGCCAAAGATAATAGTGAGGTAAGTGACCAGGATGACAATCAGGGTTTGAGCCAATAAATAGGCATATGTGGCGGGTACGCCGGCGTCAGTCAGTATGTTCCCAAAGTCGGTGGCCAGCACGTCACCGGAGTAAATACCGGTCAATATACCAATCAGGGTGATTCCGATTTGGATGGTGGATAAAAACTTGTCCGGGTCATTGGCAAGCTTTAAAGCGATACGCGCTGTAGAGCTTCCATGACGGATATCATTGGACAAACTACTTTTACGCGCTGAGATCAGGGCGATTTCGGACATGGCGAATACCCCGTTTAATAAGATAAGTGCGATAATAATGGCAATTTCCATGTAAGAATTTACGTTTTGTTTTGCTAACAAATGTACTAAGAATTGTGTTTTCTCTTTCTTCTTTTAGATTTAATTAATGAATTATCTGTCATTTGCGCTATCTTTGCGGTGTCTATACTTAGAAAGGAGTAATTATGCATCCGTTGGAACTATTCAAATATTGTCCGAAGTGTGGTTCGCCGCACTTTGAAGTGAACAATGAGAAATCAAAGCGTTGCGCTGATTGTGGCTTTGTGTATTATTTCAATTCCAGTGCCGCTACTGTAGCTTTTATCTTGAATGATAAGAATGAGTTGTTGGTGTGCCGCAGGGGAAAAGAACCGGCGAAGGGAACATTGGACCTGTCCGGCGGGTTTATTGATATGTATGAAACCGGCGAGGAAGGTGTGGCACGCGAGGTGTTGGAAGAAACCGGCTTGCAGGTGGAGGAGGCTGTTTATCAGTTCTCATTGCCCAACACTTATCTTTATTCAGGATTTCTGGTACATACATTGGATCTGTTCTTTCTTTGTAAAGTGAAAGATACCAGCCGGATAAAGGCGATGGATGATGTGGCGGAGTCTTTCTGGCTTCCGTTGGATGAAGTGAATCCCGAAGAATTCGGGCTGGATTCTGTGCGTGAAGGAGTCCGGCGTTTTTTGAAAGAACATAAACTTTAATGATAAGATATGAAAAGAAAAACCTTATTGATGGCCGCATTGATGGGAGGCTGTTCCTTGCAGGGAATGGCGCAGCAGATCACTCCCAAGGATGTGGCAGGTGACAAGGAATATAACCGGGTATGCCGGGAATATGAGTTGAAAGGCGGGGACAGCATGGAGCTGTTACAGGCTTATCTGGACAAATATCCTGATTCCCGCCATAAAAACAGGGTGCTGTCACTGATTGCCTCTGCTTATTTTATGGAGGGAAAATACAAGGAGGCCATTGCCCTGTTCCGGTCGTGTGATCTGGAGGCTTTGCCTGATAAGGAAAGAGATGATTGTGCCATGCGTCTGGCCACCTCTTATCTGAAAGAAGACAACCTGCGTGAAGCGGCTGTATGGTTTACCTTGCTGAAAGAGGTAAGCCCATTGTATCAGGATGACGCTGTTTATAATCTGGCTTATATTGATTATGTGGAGAAACGCTATGACAAGGCGCTGAAAAGTTTCCAGTCTTTGCAGAATGATGCCGTATATGCAGCATTGGTTCCTTATTATATAGGAGAGATTTATTTGGTGAAAGGAAATTATCAGCAGGCCCGTACTGTGGCAAAAGCGTATCTGGAGCAATATCCGGCTAAAAAGGATGTTCCTCAGATGGAACGGATTTGGGGAGAGGCTTGTTTCGGATTGAATGATTACCAAGCGGCGATACCTCCTTTGGAAAGATACCGTGAAAGTGTTTCCCACCCGCAGCGTAAACCTTTGTATGAACTCGGTATGAGTTATTATTATACTGGTGTTTATTCCAAGGCTGCCGCTACTTTGGGGGAAATGGCTTCGGTACATGATGCCTTGTCACAGAATGCTTATCTACACATGGGGCTGGCTTATTTGAACTTGAAGGAGAGGAACAGGGCACGCATGGCATTCGAGCAGGCTGCCAATTTCAGTTTTGATCCGAAAGTAAAGGAACAGGCTCTTTATAATTATGCTTTGTGTATTCATGAAACCTCTTATTCTCCATTTGCCGAATCGGTAACCGTGTTTGAGCGTTTTCTGAATGAGTTCCCGAATTCACCTTATACGGAGCGTGTCAATGATTATTTGATAGAGGTGTATATGAATACCCGCAGTTATGAAGCTGCTTTAAAATCTATAGCAAAGATTGAGCATCCGGGCACACGCATTATGGAGGCCAAGCAGAAGATTTTGTTCCGGCTGGGCACACAGGCATTTGCGAATGCCCGTTTCCAGGAGGCTCTGGAGCTCTTCAACCAATCGCTTGCTGTGGGGCAATACAATCAGGCGACAAAGGCGGACGCTTATTTCTGGAGGGGGGAATCCAATTATCGTCTGGACCGTTTTCCGCAGGCGGGTAACGATTACCGCTTGTATCTGGAATTTGCCACCAGTAAGAACGGACAGGAATATGGTTTGGCGCTCTATAACTTGGGATATACTTATTTCAAACAGAAAAATTATGGAAATGCGGGCACTTGGTTTACCCGTTTTGTGGACAGGGGAAGTATCAATGAACGCACCATGCAGGCAGATGCCTATAACCGCATAGGTGACTGCAACTTCTATGACCGCCGTTTTGAACAGGCTCGTCAGGATTATGCCCGTGCGGTGGAGATTGATCCGTCACAGGGGGATTACTCTTTGTATCAGGAGGCGTTTGTGCGTGGTTTGCAACGTGATTACAATGGAAAAGTGCAGACGTTGAACCGCTTGATTTCGGATTATCCGGAATCACAATACATGGATGATGCCCTTTACGAGCAGGGACGTGCTTTTGTGCAGATGGAGGATAATGCCAATGCCATTGCCCGTTTCAATATTCTGGTGAAGAAATTTCCGGAGAGCAATGTCGCACGGCGGGCGGCTAACGAGATCGGTTTGCTATACTATCAGGATGACAAGTATCCTGAAGCCATCCAGGCTTATAAGCAGGTCATAGCCGGTTATCCGGGCAGTGAGGAGGCGCGTTTGGCGCAGCGTGACTTGAAATCGATCTATATTGATTTGAATAAGGTGGATGAGTATGCCAATTTTGCTTCAACTATCCCCGGCGGTGCCAACTTTGATGTGAATGAGCGTGACTCATTGACCTATGTGGCTGCCGAAAGGGTATATATGCGGGGTGAGGTCGCCGAGGCCCGCAACAGCTTTACCCGTTATTTACAGACTTTCCCCGAAGGTGCTTTCAGTCTGAATGCCAACTATTATATCGGTTTGATAGACTATAATCAGAAAGCTTATGAAAGTGCAGCCCGGCATTTGGATAAAGTATTGGAATATCCCAACAACAAATATTCTGAAGATGCCATGTTGATGGGGGCCGAAATGGCTTATACGGCGAAGGATTATGAAAAAGCCTTGCATATTTACAAGCAATTGAAAGATAAAGCCGCTTCTATGGAGCGTCGCCGGCTTGCAAAAACCGGAATGTTACGCAGTGCGCATATGCTGGGAAATGAGGAAGAGATTATCTTTGCCGCAACAGATTTGCTGGCCGATACTAAACTGGCGCCGGAATTGTCTAACGAGGCACATTATTACCGTGCAAAAGCTTATTTGGATGCCGGCAAGACGGATGGAGCTATGGAAGATTTGAAGGTCTTGGCGAAAGACACCCGTAATGTATATGGAGCGGAGGCCAAATATAAAGTCGCCCAGATTTACTTTGACGGCGGACAAACGGATAAGGCGGAGCAGGAGGTGCTGAATTACATTGAGGTAAGTACACCGCATACCTATTGGCTGGCACGCAGCTTTGTGTTATTGGCTGATGTGTATATGAAGTTGGGGCGTAACTTGGATGCTAAACAATATTTGCTTTCATTGAAGCAGAACTATCAGGCCGATGATGATATTGCCGGAATGATTGAAAGCAGACTGGAGAAATTGAAAACAGAGAATTAAAAATTAAAAAATAAGTGCTGAATATGATAAGTAAGAAATTGTCAATTGTCCATTGTCAATTGTCCATTATATTGGCTTTTTTGCCTCTGTCTGTTGCATATGCGCAGCAAGATAGTACGTTGAACCGCACTGTGGTGGTAGAGAATGAGTATAATCCCAATATCATGGATGCCTCAAAGATTAATGTCCTGCCTAGGGTGGAGGAGCCGGCTGTAATGAAGAAAGGCATAGAATATGCTACAGCCTTGCGCCCTGTTTCGGCCTGGACGTATGAAAGTATGTCTCCTATAACCCGTGAATGGGCTATGAACCGCGCGAAACGTGGATATGTCCGTGCCGGATATGGAAATTATGGGAATGTGGATTTTAAGGCTGGGTATCTGTGGAATATCACCGGAAAGGACCGTCTGAAAGTCGGGGTATCTCTGGATGGCATGAACGGAAAGCTGAAGCATTGGAATGCTGAGGATTGGAAATCACGTTTTTATTCTACTGAGTTCCGTTTGGACTATTCTCATGATTTCAGTAAGGTAACTTTGAATTTAGGTGGCGGCCTGCAATCACAAGTGTTTAACTATATGCCTGATTCCGAAATGCATACGGCTTCTGCCAGAGCTACTGATAAACAGCATCATACTTTAGGCGATTTTCACATAGGTGTTTCTTCCAGAGATGAATCGCTTCCTTTGCAATTCACTTTGCAGACCGGATTGAAGTATTTTGGTATCAAATATCCGCTGGATTATTCAGGCAATGCATCTACAGGTAAGGAGAAGATTGTCCACACTGAAGGAGATGTATGGGGCAAGCTGGATAATGAGCAACGGGTAGGTATCCGTTTCGAGATGGATAACCTGTTTTATTCTTCGGACAGTTTAATGGGCAACTATACTTCACTGGGTTTGAATCCTTATTATATGTTGGAAAGTGATGACTGGCGGGTCCGTGTCGGTGCTCATGTGGATTGGCAGTCGGGAGAGGACAGTGGTATTGATGTGTCTCCTGACGTGAAAGCCGAATACTTGTTCTCGGAGAGTTATGTGCTTTATTTACATGCGCTGGGAGGGCGTGAACTGAATGATTATCGCCGGTTGAATGCTTTTTCACCTTATTGGTCTTTAAACGCCCGGATGCCTTCTACCTATGTGCCACTGAATGCTACATTGGGTTTTAAAGCATCTCCGGTAAATGGTTTGTGGTTTAATGTCTTTGGTGGATATCGGATCAGTAAAGATGAGTTGTTTTGCAATCTGGTGGATGCGGACGGGTATTATTTTACTCATTTCTTGCAGGATAAAGCGAAAACCGCGTATGGAGGTGCTGAATTGAAATACGGTTATAAGGACTGGTTTGACGCTTCATTGAAAGGTACATTTTATAGCTGGAAGACAGACAATGAAAATGAAGAGCTGTATTTAGTGACCAAGCCCAAGTTTGAATTGAATTTCTATGCTGAGGCTAAGGTGTTTGAAGGATTGAAGGTTAATTTGGGCTATGAATATGTACAGCGGAAAGAATATGTGATAGAAGAAGGGAATAGCAGCAGGGATTTTGGTTTGGGCAATATCAGCAATTTGAGTGTGGGAGCCAGTTATACTTTCCTGAAAGATCTGTCTGTTTTTGGGCGTGTGAATAATCTGTTGAATAAACAATATTATTATGAGTACGGCTATCCTGCTGAAAAACTGAATGTTCTAACCGGGCTTTCTTTGGCTTTTTAGTTAAATAGGCACTCGGAAAGGACTTTTTTAAGAAAAAAAAGCAGAAACATACCTTATTATATAGGTGTGCTTCTGCTTTTTTTCTACTTTTGCCCCAAAATAAAATGGAATACATAGTATTATGCAAAAAAATCTAGTAATAGTTGAGTCACCCGCCAAGGCTAAAACCATTGAGAAATTCTTGGGCAATGATTATAAAGTCCTTTCCAGTTACGGGCATATCCGGGATTTGAAAAAGAAGGAGTTTAGTATCGATGTAGAGAATGGGTTTGAGCCGACTTACGAGATACCGGCAGATAAAAAGAAATTGGTAGCCGAATTGAAAGCGGAGGCAAAGAAAGCTGATATGGTATGGCTTGCATCCGATGAGGACCGTGAAGGAGAAGCTATTTCATGGCACTTGTTTGAAGTCTTGGGGCTGGACCCTGAGAAGACCAAGCGCATTGTATTCCACGAGATAACCAAAACAGCGATACTAAAGGCCATCGAAAATCCGCGTGACATTGATGTGAATCTGGTAAATGCCCAGCAGGCACGCCGTATTCTGGATAGAATTGTAGGTTTTGAACTCTCACCGGTATTGTGGAAGAAGGTAAAGCCTGCTCTTTCTGCCGGACGTGTGCAATCTGTTGCCGTTCGTTTGATTGTGGAACGTGAACGTGAGGTGCATGCTTTTGTCAGTGAGCCGTCTTATCGCGTTACAGCAGTGTTTGAAGTACCTGATGTCGATGGAAATGAAGTTGAAGTGAAAGCGGAATTGTCCAACCGTTTCAAAACCAAGGAAGAAGCACAGGCTTTCCTTGAAACTTGTAAGGATGCGCAGTTCTCTATTGAAGATATAACAACCCGCCCTGTGAAGAAATCGCCGGCGGCACCGTTTACTACTTCTACGTTGCAGCAGGAAGCTGCCCGTAAGTTGGGATTTACAGTAGCGCAGACCATGATGGTGGCACAGCGTCTGTATGAAAACGGACAAATTACCTATATGCGTACGGATTCGGTGAACCTTTCGGATCTGGCTTTGAATACCAGCAAGCAGACTATCTTGTCCCTGATGGGAGAAAGATACGTCAAAGTCCGTAAGTTTGCCACCAAGACTAAAGGAGCACAGGAAGCGCATGAGGCTATCCGTCCTACCTATATGGAGAATGAAACGGTGAACGGAACCGGTCAGGAGCAGAAATTGTATGAACTGATCTGGAAACGTACCATCGCTTCACAGATGGCAGATGCGGAGCTGGAGAAAACAACGGCTACTATTGTAATCAGCAACAGTAGCGAGAAATTTATCGCTACCGGCGAGGTGATTACTTTTGACGGTTTCCTGCGTGTATACAAGGAATCATACGATGATGACAATGAGCAGGAAGACGAGGGCCGTCTGTTGCCGCCTCTGAGCAAAGGGGAAAAACTGATAAGAAAAGAAATCCTGGCGACTCAGCGCTTTACCCAATGTCCGCCCCGTTATACGGAAGCCAGCCTGGTACGCAAACTGGAAGAGTTGGGCATCGGTCGTCCATCTACATATGCACCTACCATTTCTACTGTGCAGCAACGCGGTTATGTAGAAAAAGGAAACAGTGAAGGTGTGAAACGCCCGTATGATATCTTGAAACTGAAAGGCGGCAAGATTACGGAAACTACCAAGACAGAGATGACGGGAAATGAAAAGGCCAAGTTGTTGCCTACTGATACCGGTATCGTGGTAAACGATTTCCTGATGGAATACTTTCCTGAAATCATGGACTTTAACTTTACAGCGAATGTGGAGAAAGAGTTCGATGAAGTGGCGGAAGGAGAAAAGGAATGGACTGGCATGATGGACAGTTTCTATAAAGGCTTCCATCCGTTGGTAGATAAGACCATTCACTCTAAGACTGAGCATAAGGTGGGTGAAAGGGTATTGGGAACAGATCCTGTAAGCGGTAAGCCGGTATCGGTTAAGATCGGTCGTTTCGGTCCGGTTATTCAGATTGGTACTGCCGATGATGAGGAAAAACCGCGTTTTGCGCAGTTGACAAAGGGATTGTCGATGGAAACCATTACGTTGGAAGAAGCATTGGATGCGTTCAAGCTTCCCCGTACGTTGGGGGATTATGACGGCCATACGGTAACGGTAGGAGTAGGGCGTTTCGGACCATACGTGCGCTATGACAAACTGTTTGTTTCTATTCCTAAAGGAACGGATCCGATGGAGATTTCTTTGGATGAGGCGGTAGAGTTGATCAAGAATAAGATAGAAGCGCAGGAGAAGAAGTTTATTAAAGTATTCGATGCTGACCCTGATATGCAGGTCTTGAACGGACGTTACGGCCCATACATCAGTTATCAGAAAAAGAATTATAAGATTCCTGAGAATGTAGAACCGGCAGATTTAAGTCTGGAGGCTTGTTTTAAGGTGATTGAATTGCAGAAAAGCAAGGCGGAAACGCGTAAAACGAAAGCGGCTTCAAGAAACAGGGGAACCGTGAATATGGAAGAGGAGTCCGAAAAGCCCGAAGAATCCGCAAAAAGTAAGGCGGCTTCCAAGGTAAAGGGCACTGCAAAAGCAAAAAAATGACACGTATATTTTTAATAGGATATATGGGCGCGGGCAAAACGACTCTAGGTAAGGCGTTTGCCCGTGAAATGAGTCTGAATTTCATTGATTTGGACTGGTTTATCGAGGAACGTTTCCATAAAACCGTTCAACAGCTGTTCTTGGAACGCGGAGAAGACGGATTCCGGGAACTGGAACGGAAAATGTTGCACGAAGTGGCCGAGTTTGAAGATGTGGTTGTTTCGACCGGTGGAGGAACACCTTGTTTTTTTGATAACATGGAGTATATGAATGATTGCGGTGATACGGTGTTTCTGGATGTGGAACCTGCCGTATTGTTCCGCCGTCTGAGAGTGGCCAAGCAGCAACGTCCATTGTTAGCAAATAAAAGTGATGAGGAACTGATGGATTTTATCTGTGAGGCGTTACAGAAAAGACATCCGTTTTATTCAAAGGCGAAACATCTGTTTAAGGCTGATGAGCTGGAGGATAAAAGACAAATTCAAGCCTCTGTTGACAGCTTGAGAAAGAAATTGAATAAATAATTATATATAGTAAAATACACACTCTTTGTACAGAAGAAGAAATGAGAAAATGGCGTATTGAAGATTCGGAAGAACTCTACAACATAACAGGGTGGGGAACTTCGTACTTTGGTATCAATGACAAAGGTCATGTAGTGGTAACTCCTCGTAAGGACGGCGTTGAGGTCGATTTGAAAGAGTTGGTCGATGAGTTGCAATTGCGGGATGTGGCAGCTCCTATGCTGGTCCGTTTTCCGGATATTCTGGATAATCGTATTGAAAAAATCGCGAACTGCTTTAAGCAGGCATCTGATGAGTATGGGTATAAGGCCCAGAATTTTATCATTTATCCTATCAAGGTAAATCAGATGCGTCCTGTAGTGGAAGAAATCATCAGTCATGGAAAGAAATTCAATTTGGGACTGGAAGCCGGTTCCAAACCTGAACTTCATGCGGTGATAGCTGTGAATACAGATTCGGATTCATTGATTATCTGTAACGGATATAAGGACGAAAGTTATATCGAGCTGGCTCTGCTGGCACAGAAGATGGGGAAACGCATTTTCTTGGTAGTGGAGAAAATGAATGAATTACGCCTGATAGCCAAAATGGCAAAGCAGCTGAATGTGCGTCCTAACATAGGTATCCGCATTAAGCTGGCTTCTTCGGGAAGTGGTAAATGGGAAGATAGCGGAGGAGATGCCAGTAAGTTTGGCTTGACATCCAGTGAATTGCTGGAAGCGCTTGATTTTCTGGAAAAGAAAGACATGAAGGACTGTCTGAAACTGATTCATTTTCATATAGGCAGCCAGGTGACTAAAATACGCCGTATCAAGACAGCTCTGCGTGAGGCATCGCAATTCTATGTGCAGTTGCATGTGATGGGATTTAATGTGGAATTTGTGGATATCGGCGGCGGTTTGGGTGTGGATTACGACGGAACTCGTTCTGCCAATAGTGAAAGCAGTGTGAACTACTCTATTCAGGAGTATGTGAATGACTCTATCTCTACACTGGTGGATGCCAGTGACAAGAATGGAATTCCTCATCCGAATATTATTACCGAAAGCGGACGTTCACTGACCGCCCATCACTCCGTGCTGATTTTCGAGGTGCTGGAAACGGCGACTCTGCCCGAAATGGATGAGGATTTCGAAGTGGGTGAAAATGATCATGAACTGGTACATGAACTTTATGAGATATGGGATAATCTGAATCAGAGCCGTATGGTGGAGGCTTGGCACGATGCACAGCAGATACGTGAGGAAGCACTTGATTTATTCAGCCACGGTATTGTGGATTTGAAGACCCGTGCCCAGATAGAGCGTCTGTACTGGTCGGTGACCCGTGAGATCAATCAGATTGCTTCGGGGCTGAAACATGCGCCCGATGAGTTCCGCAAACTGGACAAACTGCTGGCTGATAAATATTTTTGTAATTTCTCGTTGTTCCAGTCGTTGCCGGACTCGTGGGCGATAGATCAGATATTCCCTATCATGCCTATCCAGCGTCTGGATGAGAAGCCCGACAGAAATGCTACCTTGCAGGATATCACTTGTGATTCGGATGGAAAGATTGCCAATTTTATCTCTACCCGTTATGTATCGCATGACCTGCCGGTACATTCGTTGAAGGGAAAAGACGCTTATTATATAGGTGTATTTTTGGTTGGTGCTTATCAGGAGATTCTGGGTGATATGCACAATTTGTTTGGAGATACCAATGCGGTGCATGTTACGGTGGATGACAAAGGGTATTCTATTGATCAGGTAATTGATGGTGAAACGGTGGCCGAGGTTTTGGATTATGTACAATATAACCCGAAGAAATTGGTGCGTACACTGGAAACCTGGGTGACCAAATCAGTGAAGGAAGGAAGAATTTCTGTAGAGGAAGGAAAAGAATTCCTCTCTAATTATCGTTCCGGGTTGTACGGATATACTTATTTGGAATAATAGCATGAAAGAGAAACTGACTATCATAAAAGTAGGTGGAAAAATTGTAGAGGAAGAGTCTACACTTAATCAGTTGTTGGCTGATTTCTCTGCTATAGAAGGTTATAAGTTGTTGGTACACGGTGGCGGGCGCTCTGCTACCAGACTGGCGGCACAACTAGGGATTGAAAGCAAGATGGTGAATGGCCGCCGCATTACGGATGCAGAAACGCTGAAAGTGGTAACCATGGTATATGGCGGACTGGTGAACAAGAATATTGTAGCCGGTCTTCAGGCAAAAGGTGTGAATGCCATTGGACTGACCGGAGCCGATATGAATGTGATCCGTTCGGTAAAGCGTCCGGTAAAAGATGTGGACTATGGCTTTGTTGGTGATGTGGAGAAAGTAAATGCCGGTTTTCTGGCGACATTGATCCGTCAGGGCATTGTGCCTGTTATGGCTCCATTGACCCATGACGGTAAAGGAAGCATGCTGAATACCAATGCTGATACCATTGCCGGAGAAACCGCCAAAGCATTGGCGTCCTTGTTTGATGTGACATTGGTTTATTGCTTTGAGAAAAAGGGCGTATTGCGTGACGAAAATGATGATGACAGTGTAATTCCTGTCATTACTCCTGAAGAGTTTAAAGAATTTGTAGCGCAAGGCATTATTCAAGGAGGGATGATTCCCAAGCTGGAAAATTCTTTTTCTGCTATTGATGCAGGAGTCAGTCAGGTGGTAATAACCTTAGCATCAGCCATTAATGAAGGAAGTGGAACCGTAATCAAAAAATAATTCAAAAAAAACAGGCGGGTGAGTGTAACTTTAGTGTAACTCACCCGTCATTATTACAGAGCAATGCGAGAGATCAGTTTCCGAAACGATATTCTGCCCCTGAAAGACAAGCTCTACAGGTTGACGCTTCGTATTACGCTGAATAGTGCTGAAGCGGAGGATGTGGTGCAGGATACGATGATCAGGGTATGGAACAAGCGGGATGAATGGCCGCAGTTTGAATCCATCGAGGCATATTGCCTGACCATTGCTCGTAACTTGGCAATTGACCGCAGCCAGAAGATGGAAGCGCAGAATTTGCAACTGACCTCTGAAGTGCGGGAGATGCCTGATACATTGACGCCTTATGACCGGTTGGCGCAGAACGAACAAATACAGTTGGTTCACCGTCTGGTCAATGAGCTTCCCGAAAGACAGCGTACAACTATGCAGTTGAGGGATGTGGAAGGAAAGAGTTATAAAGAGATTGCAGATATTCTGCAGATTACGGAAGAACAGGTGAAAGTAACCCTTTTCCGTGCCCGGCAGAAGATAAAACAAAGATACACTGAAATAGAGGATTATGGATTATAAATATATTGAACAGCTTTTGGAACGTTATTGGAATTGCGAAACTTCATTGGAAGAAGAGCAAATACTACGTTCATTCTTTCGTCAGAAGGAAGTGCCTGCTCATTTACTCCGTTACAAGCAGTTGTTTGCTTATCAGGATGTGGAGAAGGAGAAAGGTTTGGGCGATGATTTTGATACCAGAATCCTGACCCGGATAGAAAGACCGGTGGTAAAAGCGCAACGTCTGACTATGCGTACGCGCTTTATGCCTCTGTTTAAAGCGGCTGCAATGATTGCCGTGTTGTTTCTTATGGGTACAGTGATGCAACACGCTATGGAAGGCGGTGATAGTGATACGGTATCGGTACACGATGAGTATCAGGATTCTACTACCGATCCCCAAGTGGCATACGAACCTGTATTGCCTACAGATACGGTGACAAAGATTACCGCTGATGATACCGGTACAGGGACAGGGAAAACAAATTAGAACATTTTCATTTGCTTTTATATAAATATGATAGTTAGTGCTTATTAAAACAACTTTTTAATTCGAGGCTGTGAAGTTTCAATTCTCTCAAATTTTAAATTAACTAACTAAATAATTTTAAAAAGGATTACCGCGTGAGCAGTAATCCTTTTTTGCTTGGTAGATAATTTAATGTAAAGAGAGAGTTATGAAATGAGTTATTTGCTCTTAACGCTTCCGATTCCGGATTTTTTTAGTCCGGTAACCCGAGGGTCACCGTAGTAGTTTACACTTCCTACTCCCTGGGCACTGATATTTATCGTCCCGGATGCATAACAAGAAACACTTCCCACACCGTTTTGTTCAACTACAACATCAGAAACAATCATGTCTTTTGCTTTCAGGCTGCCTACTCCTTCCAAATAATATGTCGCATGACCGGCCTGTCCCTTTAAATTGATACTGCCTACTCCTTCTTGGGATACTTTGATGCAACGTGCCATTAATGCATTTGCTTCAATACTCCCCACACCTTCGGCACTGATAGAAAGATCTGTTACTTTCACGCTGTCTTTCAGATAAATACTTCCTACACCTCTTTGCTTGATATTGCATAAAACCGGACTGGTAATTGAGATATTGATTTTTGAACTTTTGAAGTTTTTGAATTTGTCTTTATCCATACTGATACTCAGCGTACTGTCTTTGACCATGACAATGAGTTGGGGGATGTAATTATCCGGACCGTCGGCTTCTACTTTGGTCACATTCCCTTGAGTAAAGACAATGTTGGCAGGTGCTTTGTTCTCTATCTTATTGAAAGGAGTTACGCTATATTTTTTGGTCATTTTACTCTTGCTGGGTTTCGGGCCTGATGATAT
>ENA-OPSG01000670-OPSG01000670.1-human-gut-metagenome-genome-assembly--contig:-NODE-670-length-20704-cov-4.089157_pt1 | contig 20704 bp, 15 predicted proteins | sample MGYA00241454_ERZ501900 | MGnify/ENA primary metagenome ERZ501900 (study PRJEB25962, sample SAMEA2042225) | human gut metagenome | biome: human gut; feature: human-associated habitat; material: faeces... | reverse complement strand
GCTGTTGCAGTTCACGGAGTAAAGCAGGTTGGTGATGTGAAAGGAATGAACATTGCCGTGCTTGGTGCCGGTCCGATTGGTAATCTTGTGGCACAGGCAGCAAAGGGAATGGGAGCAGCAAAAGTTATGATCACGGATGTCAGTGATCTCCGTCTGGATAAGGCGAAAGAATGTGGCATTGATGTCTGTGTGAATACAAAAGAAAAAGATTTCGGTGAAGCAATGTTGGAAACATTCGGACCAGACAAAGCCGATGTGATTTATGATTGTGCAGGAAATAACATCACAATGGGACAGGCAATCAAGTATGCAAGAAAAGGAAGCATTATTGTATTGGTTGCAGTGTTTGCAGGAATGGCAGAGATTGATCTTGCAGTGGCTAATGATCACGAACTGGATATCAAGAGCACAATGATGTACCGGCACGATGACTATGTTGACGGAATCAGACTTGTAAATGAAGAAAAGGTTCATTTAAGACCACTGATCTCAAAAACATTTGCATTTCAGGAGTATCTGAAAGCTTATCAGTATATCGATGATAACCGAGAAACAACGATGAAAGTAATCATTAATGTACAGGAATAAAGATTAGATCAGGAGAGAACAGAAGTTTTGTCAGAAACTCTGATAAGGAGGAACCATGGGAAACGAGGGTAAGAATGGAAAAGTGCCATTGATCAGTAAAATTGCATATGGATTTGGTGATGTCGGATGCAATTTCAGTTGGATGTTTGTAAGTAATTTTTTAATGATATTTTATACAGATGTGTTTGGAATCAGTATGGCGGCTGTTTCAGCATTGATGTTATTTTCAAGATTCTGGGATGCGATTAATGATCCGATTGTCGGAGGGTTGACGGATAAGACAAAAACAAGATGGGGACGTTACCGTCCATGGCTGCTTGTTGCAGCACCCATTACGGCAGTGCTTTTAATGTTGACATTCTGGGCACATCCGGACTGGCCAGATACGGCAAAGATTATCTATATGATTATTACATATTGCCTGCTTGTACTGGGATACACATGTGTAAATATTCCGTATGGAACACTTTGCGGTGCGATGACACAGGACATTGATGAACGGGCAAAAATTAATACTTCGCGTTCGGTTGCGGCTATGATTGCAATCGGGATTATCAACATTATTACAGTACCTTTGCTTGGAAAGCTGGGAAGCCAGAGTGCGAAGAACGGATATTTATTTGTAGCAATTATCTATGGATGTATATTTGCGGCATGCCATTTCTTCTGCTTTGCGAAGACGAAGGAGCAGGTGACAATTCCGGAAAAGGAAAAAATATCAATTAAAGTACAGTTAAAAGCCGTGATGCAGAACAGACCGTATATACTTGCATTAATCGGACAGGTTTTATTTGGATTTACATTATATGGAAGAAATGCTGACATTTTATATTATTTTACATATGTAGAAGGAAATGCATCTTATTATACTACTTATTCTATGTGCATTATTATTCCATCCATTATCGGTGCCGCATGTTTTCAACCGGTATTCCGAAAACTTAACAATAAAGGAAGGACAGCTTCGATATTTGCCTTTTTAACAGGTATTTCAATGCTGGCAATGTATTTCTTTAATGTAAAAGATTCAGCAGTTGTATTCTATATTTTGGCAGGTGTTACACAGTTCTTTTTTTCAGGATTTAATACAGCAATCTATGCGATCATTCCGGACTGTGTGGAATACGGAGAATGGAAAACCGGACTTCGGAATGATGGATTTCAATATGCATTCGTTTCTCTTGGAAATAAGATTGGAATGGCAATCGGTACAGCGATGCTTGCGGCATTACTTGGAAAATATGGATACGTGGCAAATCAGGCACAAAATGATACGGTTATCAGTATTATGAAATATGCATTTACAACCATTCCGGGGATTCTGTGGATTGTAACAGCTGTTGTATTATTTTTCTACCGGTTAAATAAAAAACGGTATAATGAAATTGTGGAGGATCTGAAGAATGGAAAAAGAGGTTGATATTGTTGCGTTAGGCGAACTGATGATTGATTTTACAGAAGCTGGGGATAGAACGTGGCCGTGAAGAAGGAAGAATCGAAGGTATTAGAGCAATTATACATTTGGCAGAACTTGTTGTTTAATGAGTAGAGTATGCGAAAACGTAACTGAATAAAAATATAGAAGCGCTTTCTGTGTATATGAGATCATGGTTAGAAACTTTTAGGCACAGAAAGCGCTTCTATATTTTATTCGGGACCGGGAAATTCAGTTCCTATTGCATTAAACCGCTTCCCATCTCCCGGAAGCTCCACAAGGCAGCACCAGTCCGGAATGTGTAACAGGAAGTCCAATCTCCTGTGAATCCACATGTCCGTTCCATTTCTTAAGCTCCGTTCCGAGCATATAGGTCAAAACAGCCGGTGCAAGTCCGGTTGTGTAAGAATTGACCAAGAAGAATAACGGGTCATCCGACAAAATCTGTGTACACAGTTTGATCAGCGGATGAATTGCATCTTCGATCTTCCAAATTTCTCCTTTAGGTCCGCGTCCGTATGACGGAGGATCCATAATGATGGCATCATAGTGATTGCCACGGCGGATCTCACGCTCTACGAATTTTACACAGTCATCGACCAGCCAGCGGATCGGTCTGTCAGATAATCCGGAAGAGGCTGCATTTTCCTTTGCCCATGCAACCATTCCTTTAGAAGCATCTACATGTGTAACACTTGCTCCGGCAGCAGCGGATGCGAGAGTAGCTCCACCTGTGTAAGCAAAGAGATTCAGTACTTTGATCGGTCTTCCTGCATTTCTGATCTTCTCAGAGAACCAGTCCCAGTTCGTTGCCTGTTCCGGGAAAAGTCCGGTGTGCTTGAAGCTGAAAGGCTTCAGATTAAATGTCAGTTCTTTATAATGAATCTGCCACTGTTCCGGGAGACTGAAGAATTCCCATTCCCCGCCGCCTTTCTTGCTGCGGTGATAGTGGCCGTTCATATGTTTCCATCCACGCTCGGTTTTCGGGGTATCCCAGATAACCTGCGGGTCAGGACGGATCAGAGTGTACTGTCCCCAGCGCTCTAATTTCTCACCTTTACTACAATCTATTACTTCATAATCTTTCCATTGATCTGCAATCCACATAGAATTATATCCTCTTTCTTCTCAAATAATAAGTTTTCATATGTTTGTATTCATTGTGTTCGAATCTGTAGAACATATTACTGTCAGCTTTTTGTATAAAGGTTAATATCGAATATAATTTTTGAAAAAGCTGATCAGGAAAAGTCCTGCAGAGGAATTATAGCATGAAAAATTAAGAAATTCAATTTTACATTTCCTACATACACTTTACACACATTTAACAATTCGCAGATTTTGGATTTAACATACGTCTTATAAGATAGCTATTGTCGAAAGCGACAAAGAAAAAAATCAGAATAAAAAAAGATGAGAATCTAAGGAGAGTATGATTATGAAAATGAAAAAGTTTATCGCAGTTTTATCCGTAGCAACAATGGCAGCAGGACTTGCAGTTGGATGTGGAAGTGCAGATAGTGGTTCTTCTGATGATAAGAGCAGCAAAGGTGACTGGGATTCTTCCAATGATATAACAATCGTTTCCAGAGAAGATGGCTCAGGAACAAGAGGAGCGTTCATCGAACTTTTCGGAATTGAAGAAAAGAAAGACGGCGAAAAAGTAGACATGACAACAGATGATGCACAGATCACAAACAGCACATCCGTAATGCTTACAACAGTAGCCGGAGATGATTATGCAATCGGTTATGTATCACTCGGATCATTAAATGATACAGTAAAAGCTTTAAAGATTGACGGAGAAGAAGCTACAGAGCAGAACATCAAAGATGGAAAATATAAAATCTGCAGACCATTTAACATTGCAACAAAGAAAGGTGCAGATAACGAAGTGGTAAAAGACTTCATTGCTTATATCATGAGTAAAGAAGGACAGCAGGTAATTTCAGACAACGGATATATCGGAGACGATTCAGCAGAAGCTTATGCGGGAAGCAAGCCATCCGGAAAAGCAGTTGTCGGCGGATCCTCTTCCGTATCACCGGTTATGGAAAAACTGATCGAGGCATATAAGAAAGTCAATACAGGAGCAGAGATTGAGCTTCAGACTACAGACTCTACAACAGGTATGACATCAGCAATCGATGGAAGTTATGATATCGGAATGGCATCACGTGAATTACAGGATGAAGAAAAAGATAAACTGGACAGCCAGGTAATTGCTACAGACGGTATTGCAGTTATTGTAAATAAAAACAATACAACAGATGAACTCAGCAGTGATCAGGTAAAGACAATTTACACTGGTGATGCAACCACATGGGATGAGGTAGTGAAATAATATGAAATCAAAAGCATGGACAGAGAAATTCATGCAGGGAGTGTTTGCAGTTGCCGCCTGTGCTTCAGTACTGGCGGTTGCACTCATTTGTATTTTCTTGTTTGCAAATGGAATTCCTGCAATGAGTAAAATCGGATTCGGGGAATTCCTGACCGGTGAATTATGGAAACCAAAGAATGACATATACGGAATCTTTCCGATGATCATTGGAAGTCTGTATGTAACGGCCGGCGCAATTATCATCGGTGTACCGATTGGAATCCTGACAGCAGTATTCATGGCATTCTACTGTCCGAAAGTAATCTATAAACCACTGAAGATGGCAACAGAACTTCTGGCAGGAATCCCATCCGTTGTCTATGGATTTTTCGGTCTTGTAGTTCTCGTACCGTGGGTAAGAGAAATCGGAAGAACACTTCATCAGGGGGGGAACGGAAGCAGTATGATCACAGCATCCATTCTTCTGGGAATGATGATCTTACCAACGATCATCGGACTTACGGAATCTGCGCTTAGAGCAGTTCCTACACAGTACTATGAAGGTGCGGTAGCACTTGGCGGAACACATGAAAGAGCAATCTTTACTGTTGTTTTACCGGCAGCCAAATCCGGAGTAGTGGCAGCTATTGTTCTTGGAATCGGGCGTGCGATCGGAGAGACGATGGCAGTGATCATGGTGGCTGGTAATCAGCCGAGAATGCCGGAAGGAATCTTCAGAGGAGTCAGAACACTGACAGCAAATATCGTAATTGAGATGGGATATGCATCCGGACTTCACAGAGAAGCACTGATTGCAACCGGCGTAGTTCTCTTCGTATTTATCCTTCTTCTGAACTTCTGTGTAGCACTTTTGAAGAGGGGGAAGAATTATGAGTAGTAATGAAGTAACATGGAAAGATAAGTTAAAAGCATATACCAGAACTCCTGGATCACTGATCGTAATGCTTCTTGTCATGCTTTCTGCAATTATGACATTTGCAGTACTTATATTTCTGATCGTATATGTGCTGGCGCATGGTGTTCCGTATTTGAAACCATCCATTTTCTCACTTCATTATACATCGGAAAATGCTTCGCTGATGCCGGCATTGATCAACACAGTGATCATGACCCTGTTATCACTTCTGATCGCAGTTCCATTTGGGATCTTTGCAGCGATCTTCCTTGTGGAATATGCAAAACGTGGTAATAAATTTGTAGAAGTGATTAGACTTACAACAGAGACGCTTCAGGGAATTCCATCTATCGTATATGGACTGTTTGGTATGCTGTTCTTTGTAAATACCTGTAAATGGGGATTTTCGATTCTGGCAGGAGCGTTTACTCTTGCGATCATGGTATTACCGCTGATCATGAGAAGTACAGAAGAAGCATTGAAATCCGTACCGGATTCTTACAGAGAAGGAAGTTTCGGGCTGGGAGCAGGAAAATTACGTACAGTATTTCGGATCGTACTTCCATCGGCGATACCGGGAATCCTTGCAGGTGTGATCCTGGCGATCGGACGAATCGTCGGAGAGACAGCGGCACTGATCTATACAGCAGGTACTGTTGCAAAGGTGCCGAAGAATGTATTGAGTTCAGGAAGAACCCTGGCAGTGCACATGTATAATCTGTCAAGTGAAGGCCTTTATATGAATCAGGCTTATGCGACGGCTGTAGTACTGCTGGTTCTGGTAGTTGTGATCAATACCCTGTCGGGCATGATCGCCAAACGGATTACAAAAGCATAGCAGCTGTACAGAGATAAATCAGAAAAAAACAGGAAGGAATCATACATGAGTAAAATAAGTATCAAGAACATGGAACTTCATTACGGTGATTTTCATGCTCTGAAAAATGTGAATCTTGAGATAGAAGCGAATAAGATCACAGCATTCATCGGTCCATCCGGATGTGGAAAGTCTACATTATTAAAATCAATCAACCGTATGAATGATCTGGTAGAGGGATGTAAGATTGACGGAGAGATTCTTCTGGATGGCAAGGATATTTTCCGTGATATCGATGTGAATTTATTAAGAAAGAGAGTTGGAATGGTGTTCCAGAAACCGAATCCGTTTCCAATGAGTATCTATGATAATATTGCTTATGGACCAAGAACCCACGGAATACGTTCAAAAGCAAAATTGGATGACCTGGTAGAAAAATCTTTAAGAGATGCGGCAATTTGGAATGAATGCAAGGACAGATTAAAGACCAGCGCACTTGGAATGTCAGGCGGCCAGCAGCAGAGACTTTGTATTGCAAGAGCACTGGCGGTGCAGCCGGAAGTGCTCCTTATGGATGAACCGACATCGGCACTGGATCCTATCTCGACATCTAAGATAGAAGACCTTGCGATGGAATTGAAAAAAGATTATACTATCGTTATGGTAACACATAATATGCAGCAGGCGGTACGTGTGTCTGATAATACGGCATTCTTCCTGTTGGGAGAAGTCATTGAATATAATGAAACAGAAAAATTATTTTCGATTCCGGCAGATAAGAGAACGGAAGATTATATCACAGGGAGGTTTGGCTAGGATATGCGTAATCGGTTTGATCAGCAGCTGGAGTTACTTAATGAGCAGCTTATACGTATGGGTGAATTATGTGAAGTTGCAATCGGAAAAGCAACAACAGCATTAAAAGAAGGAAGTATGGAACAGGCACAGAAGGTGATCGAGGCAGATGAAGAGATCGATCAGGCAGAGACAGATATTGAAAGACTTTGTTTGAAACTGCTTCTCCAGCAGCAGCCTGTGGCAAGAGATTTGAGACAGATTTCAGCGGCATTGAAAATGATCACAGATATGGAACGTATCGGCGATCAGGCTTCGGATATTGCAGAGATCATCATTACAGAGGAGAAGTCGGAAGCACAGGACATTCCAAAGATCATCAAAATGTCAGAAGCGGCCGGAAAGATGGTGCGTGACAGCGTCAATGCATATGTGGAAAAAGACCTTGAACTTTCCAGAAAAGTTATAAAAGATGATGATATCGTGGATGAACTTTTTGAAGAAGTGAAGACAACACTGATCGACTTTATTGCGGAAAATAAAGGAGAACAGGGGGGAGAGGCGATTGATCTGATCATGGTTGCAAAATATCTGGAACGTATCGCAGACCATGCAACAAATATCGCAGAGTGGGTGGAATTCTCTATCACAGGAATCCACAAGGCTTCTGTAGTATAAAGAAGGAGAAAGAGGAATGATTTTTTGTGTAGAAGATGACAGTAACATACGGGAACTGGTGGTGTATACCCTGGAGAGCACAGGGTTTCAGGCGCGCGGATTCGAAGATGGAAGTTCATTCCTTGAAGCTCTGGCATTAGAGACGCCAGAGCTTGTTTTGCTTGATATTATGCTGCCGGGAGAAGACGGAATGGAGCTTTTGAGTAAGTTAAAAGCATCTAAGAAAACGAGAGAGATTCCGGTCATCATGGTTACAGCCAAGGGAGCAGAATACGATAAGGTAAAAGGATTGGATTCCGGTGCGGATGATTATGTTACAAAACCATTTGGCATGATGGAGTTGATCTCACGTATCAAGGCTGTATTAAGACGCAGCGCAAATGGAAGCATATCCGGAGAGGATGCATTTGAGATCGGAGAGATCCGGCTGGATCCGAAGAAGCATGAAGTGACCGTTCACGGAGAAGTGGTGAACCTGACACTGAAAGAGTATGAATTATTGAAACGCCTGATGAAGAATTCGAATATTGTCCTTACCAGAGACCAGCTTCTGGAAGATATCTGGGGATATGATTTCGACGGGGAGACGAGAACCGTGGATGTGCATGTCAGAACTTTAAGACAGAAGCTTGGAGATGCAGGCGAACAGATTGAGACGGTCCGCGGAGTCGGATACCGTATGAGCAGGTAATAATATGAAACAAAGTATGAGAAAAAAGATCCAAAGCAGCATGATTCTTGTCATTACCCTGACGATGCTCATAGCTTATGCGATCACCACGCTGGTTGTATACCGCCAGACGATCCATATCATGGAAGGAGAGGTAAGACAGGAAGCGGACTATATTAACGTAGCACTCGACACTTCCGGGGAGTCTTATCTGAAGACGATGGATAACGTGCATGTGGACACAAGAATTACCCTGATCGATCCGGATGGTAAGGTGAAATATGACTCAAAAGAAGATGATGTAACCCTTCAGAATCACAAGAACCGGCCGGAAGTAAAAGCTGCGCTGAAAAACGGAAGTGGTCAGGATATCCGTGAATCGAATACATTGAATAAAGAGATGTTCTATTATGCAGTGAAATTGGAAAATGGAGATATCTTGCGAGTATCAAAGACGGTAGATACTGCATTCCGGACAGCAATGAAGGTATTCCCGGCGATGGGGCTGATCGCATTGATCATGCTGGCATTTGCGGGAATCCTTGTAAAATGGCAGATAACGAGACTGATCCGCCCGATCAACAGACTGGATCTTGAGAATCCATTGGAGAATGACGTGTACGAAGAATTAACACCTCTTTTACAGAGTATCGACAAGCAGAATAAAGAAAAAGATGCAGTTGCCAATATGAGAAAAGAATTCTCGGCAAATGTATCTCACGAACTGAAGACACCGCTTACGTCAATTTCAGGTTACGCAGAAATCATGAAAAGCGGACTGGTAAAGCCGGAAGATATGAAAGGTTTTGCGGAAAGAATCTATAATGAAGCAAGACGTCTGATCACTTTGGTAGAAGATATCATCAAGTTATCAAAACTGGATGAGGGCAATGTGCAGCTGGAAAAAGAAGAAGTAGATCTCTATAAGCTGACGAGGGAGATTCTGACCAGACTTTCACCACAGGCAGCGAAGCGGAAAGTGCATGTAGAGGTGACGGGAGAACCGGTAGAGTATGTGGGTATCCGTCAGATCCTGGATGAGATGATTTACAATATCTGTGAAAATGCGATCAAGTATAACAAAGAAGGCGGAAAATTAACCGTCTGGGTAGGCAATACCCTGCAGGGAAAGAAGGTCTGCGTTACGGATACCGGAATCGGAATCCCGGAGAATGAGACGGACCGTATCTTTGAACGTTTTTATCGTGTAGACAAAAGCCATTCTAAAGAAACAGGTGGAACAGGTCTTGGACTGTCTATCGTAAAGCATGGAGCAATGCTTCATGGGGCGAAGATCCATGTGGACAGTAAACTGGGTGAAGGTACGAAGATAGAACTTATATTTTAAAAAATAACAGAAGTTTTTAAGAAATCTTAAGAATTATTTGCGTATGTCTTTAAGAAACGAAGCCTACAATAGCATCAAGAAAAAGATGAGGAGGCTTATTGTTATGGACAAGATCAGTATTATCATCCCGTGCTTCAATGAAGAAGAAGCATTGCCAATTTATTATGCAGAAATGAAAAAAGTCATGGACAGCATGAAAAAACATACCAGTTTTGAACTGCTATTTGTAGATGACGGGTCATCCGATAGAACATATGAGATTATGAAAGACTTACACAGAAAGGACGGAAGATGTCAGTATCTTTCCTTTTCCAGAAACTTTGGGAAAGAAGCTGCGATCTATGCGGGACTTCAAAACGCAAGCGGTGATTATGCAGCAATCATGGATGTAGATCTGCAGGATCCGCCGTCGCTGCTGCCTGATATGTACAGAATTTTAAAAGAAGAAGCATATGACAGCGTGGCAACCAGACGTTCAACAAGAATGGGTGAACCAAAGATCCGTTCATTCTTATCTAAAGAGTTTTACAACGTGATCAATAAGATTTCCAAGACAGAGATTGTAAGCGGTGCCAGAGATTACCGCCTGATGAACCGTAAGATGATAGATGCAGTGCTGGAAATGAGTGAATATAACCGCTTTTCCAAAGGAATCTTCGGGTGGGTAGGATTCCGCACCAAATGGCTGGAATATGAGAATATCGAAAGATCTGCCGGAGAAACAAAATGGAATGTAAAGAAATTATTCATTTACTCGTTGGAGGGAATCACGGGATTTTCTGTAGTTCCGCTGTCGATTGCAGCGTATATGGGAGTTTTGTTCTGCGGATTATCATTTCTGATGATTGTTGCGATCGTAGTCCGTACATTAATCTGGGGAGATCCGGTGGCCGGATGGCCATCGATGGTTTGTATCTTGTTTGGCGTGGGTGGTGTACAGCTTCTGTGTACCGGAATTCTGGGACAGTATCTTGCCAAGACATACCTGGAAGTAAAGAACCGGCCTGTATACCTGTTAAAGGATTCCAGTAAAGAAGAACAGCGGATCATGATGATGCCATTATCACAAAATCTGCGGAGGAAGAGTTATGGACAAGGTTAAGAGATACATTCCTTACCTGCTGCTTACAGGCTTAACACTCTTTTTTTGCCGGATATTTGTGGGCAGATATGGAATCTTTGGAGCAAAGGTAGACTGGCTCAGTCAGCATAGTGTGCTGCCGGATTATTTCCGGCAGCAGTTTTATGCAACCGGAAAGTTATTTCCCGAATTTGCGGCGAATCTGGGCGGCGGCCAGAATATTTATCATTTTGCTTATTACGGACTATATAGTCCGTTGATTCTGCCGTCATATCTGCTTCCGTTTGTGAAAATGTCGGATTATATCATGGCGGTCAGCATAACAGGTCTGACTGCTTCGGTACTGCTGTTTTATTACTGGCTGAAAAGCAGAAAGACGGATGCAGGCACTGCTTTTATCCTGTCACTGATGTTCCTGCTGGCAGGACCGATGATCGGTCAGTACAGCGGGCAGATCATGTTTGTGGATTATATGCCGTTCTTATGTCTGGCACTCATAGGTGTAGACCGGTATTTTGAGCAAGAAAAAAGTGGTCTTTTTACAGTTAGTGTATTTCTGATGATCATGACCAGTTTTTATTTCAGTATTGGCGGAATGCTGTCATTGGTTCTTTATGGACTGCACCGCTATTTTGAACAAAGAGAAGAAAACAGGGTCACAGTTCGCAGCTTTTTGCGGGACGGATTGTGTTTCGTGCGTTCGATGATTCTGGCAGTACTCATGAGTGGTTTCTTTCTGGTACCGACGGCACTCGCATTGACGGGTGGGAGAAGTAAAGAGCAGAACACATCGTTTGCTTCCTTTTTTATTCCGCAGATCACAGTAGAACGATTTGCTTATAGTATCTATGGAATCGGACTTACGACACTGGTGATCACAGTTCTGCTCACGGGATTGTTGTATCGGAAAGTATATGAAAAGGTACTCACATATGGATGTGTGATCGTACTTGTGATTCCGGTATTTGCTTATTTATTGAATGGCGGACTATATATCAGGGATAAAGTCTTTATTCCGTTTCTGCCATTGCTTTGTTATCTGATTTCCATTTATCTGGAAAAGTGCAGAAAAAGAGAACTGTCTTTTATTGCAGGAATGATTCCATATATCATCACAACGATATTCGTTTATATGGCAAGAAATCAGTTTGTTTCAAAAGGCATAGGGGAAAGTATATGGAAAGTCTTGCTTGCAGAAAGTATTCTGTTTCTGATCTGTTACGTGCTGTATTGTGCGCTGAAGAGATACCACAAAGAGACGAAAGAGATTCTGATGCTGGCTCTGCCGTCGGTGATATGTCTGGCGGTCACGATGAACACTTTTTATCAGATGAAGCCGGACAGGTATGTCAGCCGCAAACTGTACCGGGATGTTGTGGAAGAACAGAATAGACAGGCCGTAAAAGAAGCATTGAAAGATGATGATGGATATTACCGTACAGAACAGATGGGAAGTGATGATGAAAATGCAGCAGATTTAAACCGGATCTGGGATGTGGATCAGAATATTACTTCCATCTATTCATCTGCATACAATCCGGACTATCAGACATTCCGTCAGAAGACATTCGGACTGGAAGAACCGTTCCGCAATGGGATGATGCAGTCTGTTTCGAAAAATCCGGTATTTCAACGGATGATGGGAGTGCGGTATATCGTATCAGATTCGGATGTGCCAGGATATACTCTGGTTAAGAAATGCGGCACAACCGGTATATATCAGAATAAAGATGCAGCACCGGTCATGTATGCAACAGATCGTGTGATGACGGAAGAGGAATATAAGAAACTTACATTTCCATATAATCAGACGGCATTTCTGGAATATGCGGTTGTTGGAGAACATACGGAATCTTCAGATCAGAACATAATGACAGCCTATGAGCCGGTTAGTCTGAAAATGGCTAATAATAGAACTACAGGTGGAGCGGAGCAGAAAACGATGCAGCAAGAGGGGCAGAAACAGATTCTTTTTTTAAGATTCCGGGTGGACAACGCACATCCGAATAAGGACGTGGCAGTCTGGATCAACGGAATCCGTAACAAACTAAGCGCGAAAGATCATGTATATTATAATGAAAATAAGATATTTACCTATGCAGTGCCGTTAAAGGATGGAGAAGATAATATTTCTGTGACATTTGGCAAAGGGAAATATCGATTAAGGCATGTACAGGCATATCTCGGCAGTCTGCCGGAACGGTCAGAATTGTTGTATCAGTCAGAAGTCCAGGTGGACAAAAAGCAGACAGAAGATAACGTGATCCAGGGGACAATTCATGTAAAGAGAGATGGATGGTTTATTACGTCCATCTCTTATGATAAACATTTTAAGATTTATATTGACGGAAAAGAAACAGAGATACAAAAAGTAAATACGGCATTTCTGGGGTGTAAGATCGAAAGTGGTAACCATGAAGTGAAGATCATCTATCATGCACCGGGAACAACAACAGGAAAAGTATTGTCACTGATTGGAATAGCCGGATTCGTGTTAGTGCTTGTACAGGAAAAAAGAAAACAAAAAAATACAAGGTAGTATACGTTGATATCTATATACAGCAGCAGATTTGCGGAAAATTGCTGCTGTATATTTGCATTTTATAAAAAAGAAGAGTATGATGTTAAATGTTTTTTATATTTGAATAAGGAAGAAAAATGGAAACAGACAACAGGGTAAGACGAGGATGAGAACATGAAGATCATAGAAACATATGGAAATTATATAGAAAAATGGAGTAATGAGGATCCGGACAGAGCCAGATGGCTTTTAAAGACCGGATGGAAGGCACAGAATCTGAAGTTCCGGTTTGCCCCGGACAAAAGACTGATGCCGGCAGACCGGTATCTGGCAAGACTTATGATGGATACGATGCTTATGCCTTTGGAAAAACCACAGGAAAGTGCAATAGTCAGCATCTTTACTCCTTGCGAACTGTTGCAGGAGGCAGGAATCCATCCGTATAATGTGGAAGGATTTTCCTGTTATCTTTCTGCATCAAAGGCAGAAAGAGCATTTTTACAGCAGGCAGAAAATACAGGAATTTCTGAGACACTTTGCAGTTATCATAAGACATTTATCGGGGCGGCACAGAAGAAAGTGCTTCCGAAACCAAAGTGCATTGTGTACACGAACCTGACCTGTGATGCAAACCTTCTGACGTTTAAAAAGTTGGCGAAAATGTATGAAGTGCCAATCTTTGCAATTGATGTCCCGATGCAGCAGAATGAGGACAATGTACAGTATGTGTCAGACCAGCTTCGGAAGCTGAAAGAGTTTATAGAAGAATGTACGGGTAAAAAGATTACAGATGAAGCATTAACAGAACGGCTTAGAAGAAGCAAACGGACACTGGAGAAGTTTGCACAGTATGAGAAAGAAAGTGCAGATAAATATGTTCCGGCAGATCTGGTTACGCCTCTTTATGTGGGAATGACCAACAATCTTTTGCTTGGCACAAAAGAAGAAGAGGATTATGTGGACCGCCTTTTGAAAGATGTAAAGAATGCTCCTGCAAAAAAAGGAAAGAAAATCTACTGGATGCATACGATCCCATTCTGGTCTGATGCGGTGAAGAACGAGCTATGCTTTCAGGAAAAAGCACAGATTGTCGGCTGTGAACTGAGTCACGTCTGTGAGCCGGATTTTGATCCGGAGAAGCCTTATGAGGCAATGGCGAGACGTATGGTATATCATGCATTAAATGGAAGCGCGATCAGAAGAGTCGAAGCAGGAATCCGTCATGCAAAGGAGACAGGAGCAGACGGTGCTGTTTGGTTCGGACACTGGGGATGTAAGCATACCCTTGGAGCAGCACAGCTTGCCAAGCGCAAATTCGAAGAACAGGGAATCCCGCTTCTGATCCTGGACGGCGATGGATGCGACAGAAGTCATGGCGGAGAAGGGCAGACATCTACCAGACTCGGGGCATTCTTAGAGATGCTGAATACAGAAACGGATGAAAATACGGACAGACAGGAGGAATCGCACGATGAATAAAACATATTATGTCTGTAAATATACCCCAATCGAACTCTTAGAAGCGTTCGGCGGGGAATGTCAGAACCTGAATGAGATGCCGCAGGGCTTTGACCATGCGGATCAGATAGCGCATCCGAATATCTGTGGATTCGGCAAGGCCCTTCTGGAAGCTGTTATGAGTGGAAAAGTAAAGGAACTGGTGTTGGTCAACTGCTGTGACACGATTCGGAGTGTGTATGATATTCTGGAAGACAGCGGGAAACTGGATTTCTTATATATGATTGATGTACTTCACTGTGATGCAGAATGCAGCAGGGAACGTACAGCAGTGCAGTTAAAAGGTCTTGCGAAAGCATATGGAGAATATAAAGGTACCAGATTTGATGAAGAGAAGTTCCGGCAGGCATTCAAGAAGCCGGAACGCATTGTAAAGCCGCATATCAGTGTGCTGGGTGCACGTATGGGAAATGAACTTTTTGATATGGTACAGAAAAGTATGCCATATCCGGTGGAAAATGATACCTGTGTCAATAACCGTTCGGTGGGCGAGGCAGAGCCGCCAAAAGATCTGGAATTCGATGAGCTGATGGCATGGTATGCGAAAGAACTTCTCGGACAGATTCCATGTATGCGAATGATGGATCACAGCGGAAGAAAGAGATTATATAACGATCCCGGATTAAAAGGAATCATTTATCATACTGTGAAATTCTGCGATTTTTACAGTTTTGAATATGCACAGATTAAGCAGAATGTGACCGTGCCGCTTCTGAAGATCGAATCGGATTATACGGTGCAGAGCAGCGGGCAGCTTCTGACAAGATTAGAAGCATTTGCAGAGAGCATGAATATGGAACAACTGGAAGGGAAGGAACTGAAGATGGGAAAAGGATATTTTGCCGGAATAGACAGCGGATCAACAAGTACAGATGTAGTAATTCTTGATAAAGACCAAAATATCGTGACAGGGATCATCCTGCCGACAGGTGCGGGAGCAGCAATCGGAGCAGAGCGTGCACTGGAAGAAGCATTGAAGGATGCGGGACTTCAGAGAGAAGACATCGATGCAATGGTTACAACCGGATACGGAAGAACGGCCATTTCTGATGGAGATAAGAGTATTACAGAGATTACCTGTCATGCAAGAGGGGCACATTTCCTGAACCCGGAAGTCCGTACTGTTATTGATATCGGGGGTCAGGACAGCAAGGTCATCCGCCTGGATGAGAACGGGGCTGTAGCCAATTTCGTCATGAATGATAAATGTGCTGCAGGAACAGGAAGATTCCTGGAAATGATGGCAAGAACGATGGAAATGAGCCTGGATGATATGGGAAAGGCAGGTCTGTCATATAAGGAAGACATTACGATCTCCAGTATGTGTACCGTATTTGCAGAATCCGAAGTCGTATCACTGATCGCGCAGAATAAGGCAACCGATGATATCGTACATGGACTGAATAAGGCTGTTGCGTCCAAGACAGCAGCACTGGCAAAACGTGTCGGCGGCGAGGAACGTTATATGATGACCGGAGGCGTGTCCAAGAACCAGGGATTGGTGAAGACACTGGAAGAGAAGCTTGGTACAACATTGGTAATCAGTGATAAGGCACAGCTTTGTGGAGCACTGGGAGCAGCATTATTTGCTAAGGATATGGTTACAGAGTAAGCGTTCTTAGCAAGATCTTAACAGTAGAAAAATAGATAGGATTGGAATTCTGTGATAATATAAAGAATATATTGAATAGTCAGAAAATTGTAGAATAATTAACACAGAAAGGCATGAATATTTATTGAATTTATATCGGACAAAATTATCAGAGAAATTAAAAGAGTCATTGGAAGCGGTGGTACCGATCATCGCGATCGTATTGATATTAAGCTTTACGATCGCACCGGTGCCGCCGGGCATTCTGATGGCTTTTATTATTGGAGCGATCCTTCTGGTGGTGGGAATGATGTTCTTCACACTGGGGGCGGAGATGTCGATGACACCTATGGGAGAACGGATCGGAACTCGGATTGCACAGTCGAAGCGACTTCCCGTGATTATTGGATTGTGTTTCATACTTGGCTTCATCATTACGATATCGGAACCGGATCTGCAGGTGCTGGCAGGGCAGGTACCGTCAGTGTCGAATATGACGCTGATTCTGGCAGTTGCCGTAGGAGTCGGAATCTTTCTGGTGGCTGCTGTACTGCGTATGTTATTTTCCAAACCGCTGTCCTATATGCTGTTGATCTTTTATCCGGTAGTGTTTATCCTGACATTTTTTGTATCGAAGGACTTTCTGGCGATTGCATTTGATTCGGGCGGCGTGACGACCGGACCGATGACGGTACCGTTTATCATGGCACTGGGAATCGGATTCTCTGCGGTACGTAGTGATAAATACGCAGAGACGGACAGCTTCGGTCTGGTATCGTTGTGTTCGATCGGCCCGGTGCTGGCGGTACTGCTTCTTGGTATTATCTATCATCCACAAGGTGGCAGCTATTCCGAGACTGTAATACCGGATGCAGAGACATCTGTAGCATTGTGGAAATTATTCGAGTCCGGAATCCCACATTATATGAAGGAAATCGGTGGCTCACTGCTTCCAATCATTCTGTTCTTCACATTCTTTCAGGTGGTATCCCTGAAATTAAAAAAGAAAATGCTGATCAAAATTTTGGTCGGTATCCTGTATACATACATTGGACTGGTATTATTCCTGACAGGGGTAAATGTAGGATTTATGCCGGTAGGTAATTATCTGGGACAGGTGATTGCAGGGCTTCCTTACCGCTGGGTGATCATCCCGATCGGTATGCTGATCGGTTACTTTATCGTAAAGGCAGAGCCGGCGGTATATGTGCTGATGGAGCAGGTAGAAGAGCTGACCTCCGGAGCAATACCGGGAAAAGCAATGGGATATAGCCTGTCGCTTGGCGTTGCATTTTCCCTTGGATTGGCGATGATACGTGTGTTGACAGGTATCTCAATCCTGTGGTTTCTGGTACCGGGGTATGCACTGGCACTAATCTTGACGTTATTTGTGCCGAAGATATTTACGGCGATCGCATTTGACTCCGGCGGTGTTGCATCCGGGCCGATGACAGCAACCTTCTTACTTCCGTTTGCACAGGGAGCATGTGAAGCGGTTGGCGGAAATGTGGTAACGGATGCATTTGGAGTGGTAGCAATGGTAGCAATGACACCGCTTATCACGATACAGATCCTGGGTGTGGTGTATCAGTATCAGGGGCGTAAGAAGGATAAAGACGAGATGCTCGCGCAGCCTGTTAAGGTATTACCGCTGGAGGCATATGGGGATGCGGATATCATAGAGTTGTAAGGGAGAATTTATGAGTAAGGTATATATGATGGTGACCATCACGAACAGAAACAAACGAAAAGATTTCCGAACATTTTTTAAAGAGTACGGACTTCCTGTATTTCTGGAAACGATCGGAAGGGGGACGGCACAGAGTGAAGTGCTGGATTATTTCGGCCTGGAAGAATCGGAAAAGTTGTTATTTCTTGCAATCGTTACAGGAGAGACGTGGAAAAAGCTGCGCCGGGGACTGATCACGAAGATGCTGATCGATGTACCAGGGACAGGGGTATCGTTCATTGTGCCGCTTAGCAGCGTGGGCGGAAGAAAGACACTGCAGTTTCTTGTAAATGAACAGGAATTTGAAAAAGAGGAGGAGACTTCGATGAAAGATACAGATTATGAACTTCTGGTAGCAATCGCAAATCAGGGATATATCGACACGGTCATGGATGCGGCAAGGTCAGCAAAGGCCGGAGGCGGAACTGTGATCCATGCAAAAGGAACCGGGATGGAACTTGCAAAGAAATATCTCGGGGTGTCACTGGTGGAAGAAAAAGAAGTCATACTGATTGTAACGAAGAGCAGAGAGAAGAATCAGATCATGAAAGCAATTATGGAGCAGGCCGGTCTTGACAGCAAAGAACGTACGATTGTGTTCTCGCTGCCGGTGACCAGTGTTGCGGGGATACGGATGCTGGAGGAAGATATTCAGGATGATTTGTTATAGGTTGCCTGAAAATTTTATGGAATTCAGTATTTTATACAAATCTTTTTTTAATACATCATTTTCAATATCTTGCACTGCATTGAAACTTCGGACGCCTACTCCGATAATATAATCACCATTTTGAATATATGCCTGTTCAAATGCAATCGTTTTTTGCTCCTTTTTGAATCCGAGAGCATGTAAAAGATATGATACAGGATTCTGGGATGAAGAAATGAATTCTTCATCCGGATCATATGGCCAGTACTCTGTAACTTCATTGCAGGTATGCCCATCTACTGTAAATGTGTCGTTTAAGGTTATCTTTTTAATCACAGAATCCTTGGAAACATTTAACAGGTAGTCCATATCAATGTCGCAATCGTCAGTGATTGCTACACCTTGCTTTTTATAAGAGATAATCTCAAGAGTAAATACTTCTTCATCTAAGTCATCAGAGGATAAAATAATTGTGTATGAAGCTTCGTTTTTATCTGTACAATTCTCTGTATCGATATGGTATCCATCTGGAACGGTATAGGTCAGAAGCTGATTGATATTTTCACCGGTGTAGTTTACCGGTGTTTCCTGTGAGGTTTTGTCAGTTTTGGAACTGCCGCAAGAGGCTGAGACTATCATGATAAGTGAAATCATAATGAAACTTGTAAAAAGATATTTTCCTTTCATAGTAACCACCGCTTTCTTTGAAACATTCTTTTTGGGAAATGAGAGAAAATGATAAGCTATATAAGGGTTTTGTTGATAATTTATTATAGCATATAACTTTTAAACAAGCATTAAATTTTGCTGAAAAAAGAAACGACAAACGCCACAAACCTTTCGGCCTGTGGCGTTTGTTGTCGTTATAGTTATCTAAAGGAATGAGAGTAAAGTGTTGCACCGGATTCCCGGTGTGCTACTTTATGAGGGGGAGATAGTTGATTTTGTCTCTCTCAACTATCTGAGTTTATTATAAAAAACAAATATGTCTAAAGTATGTTAAATTCCTTAAAGAAATCGGAAAAATCTTAAGAAGAACTTAAGAGGTTATAAATAATCTGAAAACGCTGCAGGACTAGATGAAACTATACTAATAGAATTAATATAGTTGATTATTTAATGACGCTGTGATATGATACGGACAGGGAAACCAAAAGCAGGCGGCTACCCTCCAACTTTGGAGGGATAAAAACACCCTCCAGACGAAAGAAAGGAGGGCGATGCGATGGTTACATATTCTGACATGATTCAGTTTTGTATATTCATTGTTGCCCTTGTAAGTCTTTGTTATGAGATTTTCAAGGGAAAACGAAGATAGCCGCCAACTACTGCGAATAGTTGACGACTATATAAATAGTTAACAATTATACTCGGGTAGCCGCTTGCGGTTTCCCTCTTGTGTCTTAAATATAGCATATCTGATAAATGGATTCAAGCAGATCAGAAAATTATTATTTTTTACTGAAATGAAAACCTGAAAAAGCAGTTGACTTTTTCGCTAAAATCGAATATTATATATAAAATCTCTTTGCACTGAATATATCCAATACGGATAAGGGATAACAGTACAAACTGATCAGGCTACATTCATTTTTTATAAGAATAAAATCGAGAAAAATGATGTGCATGCCGGGCCGGTCGATTACCGGCAGCAGATGAGACGATATATCATACATCTGTGGGACAGTAAGTAGAAAGTTCCACAGGTGTATTTTTTTGCAAAAAAGCAGTTTTGTAAATAGAATACGGAGGAACAGTAGTCTCACCTTAGGTGCCATAGGAGACATGACATTATTAAAAATGGAGGTTATCTTATGACAAGTCAAAAACAACAATTAAATGAACAGAAAATGATCAATCATTTATCAACCGTGGGCGTGGCTTCGAGGAAGATCCACGTCACGGCCAGGTTCGAGGCGAAATAGGCTCCGGAGATGGCCGTGGTGAGGAGCATCAGGAGCGCCGAGTAGGTGCGCGTCTGCCTCAGGTCGCTGCCGTGCATGTAAAATTGGGTGTCATTCTTGTAAATTACTGATTATCAGCAT
>ENA-OPSG01000648-OPSG01000648.1-human-gut-metagenome-genome-assembly--contig:-NODE-648-length-21156-cov-2.413251_pt1 | contig 21156 bp, 19 predicted proteins | sample MGYA00241454_ERZ501900 | MGnify/ENA primary metagenome ERZ501900 (study PRJEB25962, sample SAMEA2042225) | human gut metagenome | biome: human gut; feature: human-associated habitat; material: faeces... | reverse complement strand
CATAATATCACCACATTTTGCATTTCCAACAGTTCCTACCCCACTTGGGTTTTCTAATTCTCCTACATTTCTTGGATTCTGAAAATGATCCATAACCTTCTCTGTATACATAATATTTTTCCTCCTGATTCTTCCAGCAGGGCCGCTTGAGCCATGCCTGCTGCTCTTTGATTTTTTATTTGATTCTATTTTGCTTTCTTTTCTTATTTTTTCTGCTTCTTCTGAAAATCTTCATAGAGCGGGGACATCTTTCTTAAGTGCTCCACAATCTCTTTTAATACATCCGCTGTATAATCAAGATCTTCCTTCGTTGTCTCTTCACTCAGAGTCAGACGCAAGGAACCATGTGCAATCTCGTGCGGGAGTCCAATCGCAAGCAGCACATGAGACGGGTCTAAAGATCCAGATGTACAGGCCGATCCGCTGGAACCGCAGATTCCCTTCATATCCAGCATAATTAGAAGCGATTCTCCTTCAATAAACTGGAAACTAAAGTTTGTATTATTTGGCAGTCTTTTGCTCTCATGTCCATTGAGTCTACTATATGGAATCTCAGTGAGAATCCGATTGATAAAATAGTCTCTTAATTCGACTTCTTTTTTCGTTCTCTCTTCCATTGACTCAGCTGCTCTTTTGCAGCAGTTCCAAGTCCTACGATTCCAGGCACATTCTCTGTTCCGGCGCGTCTCTTTCTCTCCTGCGCTCCACCATGAACAAAAGAGCGAATCTTTACCCCTTTACGAATATAAAGAAATCCGATTCCTTTTGGTCCATTGATCTTATGCCCACTCGCACTTAACATATCAATATGACATTCATCTACATTGATCGGCACCTGACAGAATGCCTGTACAGCATCTGTGTGGAACAAAATCCCATGTTCTTGTGCGATTTCCCCGATTTCTTTGATCGGCTGAATTGTACCAATCTCATTGTTTGCAAACATGACAGAAATCAAAATAGTGTCCGGACGGATTGCCGCACGGAGTTGTTCCAAGTCTACCAATCCCTTCTCATCCACATCAAGATACGTCACTTCAAACCCTTTTTTCTCCAGATACTCTGCTGTATGAAGAATTGCGTGGTGTTCGATCTTTGTAGTGATGATATGTCTGCCTTTGTTCTCATAACATTCTGCTGTTGCTTTCAGCGCCCAGTTATCAGACTCTGAACCACCTGCTGTAAAATAAATTTCATTTGCCTCTGCGCCAATAATCTCTGCAATAGTCTCTCTCTGTCTCGTGATAACCTCTTTATTGCCTGCTGCAAACCCATACACGCTGGATGGATTTCCATAATATTCTGTAAAGTACGGCAGCATTGCCTCTACAACTTCCGGAGCTGTCTTTGTCGTTGCTGCATTATCTAAATAAATCAATTTTTCCATGTCTGTATCCTCCTAATTTCCGCAATGCATCTGACCAGGAATCTGTTGTCCCTTCATCGCCTTGCTCTCTTCTACCAGACGGTCAAGCTTGATCTCATCCACCGTCTGATTAATACTTTCGTTGATTTTCTGCCAGACATACTTCGTCACACATCCTCCTGCGGCCTCGCATCCTTCTTCTGGGTGAAGCCCACTGCACTCTACCGGTTCTAAATTTCCTTCCAGCGCACGGAGTACGTCTCCAACGGATATACTTTCTACTTCTCTGGCGAGCACATATCCACCACCAGCACCACGAATGCTCTTGATCAGCCCTGCCTTCTTTAATTTCGCCATCAGCTGCTCCAAATAACGTTCCGAAATCCCCTGACGCGCTGCAATACTGCTGATCGAAACCGGTTCAATCTCGCTGTACTGCGCAAGATCAATCAATGCGCGGAGTCCATATCTCCCCTTTGTAGATAATTTCAAGTTCTCACCTTCTTTATTCTCAATCCCTACTTAATTACTAGGATTTACATTTTGTAGAATACCACTCCTTTTTTGTTCTGTCAAGACTCTGTTTTGAATATGTTTATACAGATTACATATCTTGTCACCGGAGTCATTATGTCTAAAAAATATACAATCTTAAAAGGTACTTTCATCCTTACCGCCACTGGCATCATCACACGCCTGATCGGCTTCTTCTACCGTGTCTACTTAAGTCAGACGTTCGGCGAAGAAGGTGTGGGGCTCTATCAACTTATTTTTCCAGTTTATGCCCTCTGCTTCTCTCTGACAGCAGCAGGAATTGAGACGACCATTTCCCGCTGCGTCGCAAGAAAAGCAGCGCTCGGAAAACTTCAGGAAGCCAGGGAATTTCTCTTTACCGGAATGAGCATTTCCTTTCTTCTCTCATGTATTGTTACCATTTTTCTCCAGAATAACGCACACATAATTGCCGTTCATTTTATTGGTGAAACACGCTGTATCCCGCTTCTCACTGCAATGTCCTATGCATTTCCATTTGCCGCGATCCACAGCTGTATCTGTGGCTATTATCTTGGTCTCAAACGCACCGGTATTCCAGCAGCCTCACAACTCATCGAGCAAATTGCCCGCGTACTCTCCGTCTATCTTTTTTCCCTTTATCTTCTTCATGATCAGGGTACACTTTCTGTGACGCTTGCCGTATCAGGGCTTGTCGCCGGAGAAATCTTTTCCTCCTTGTTTTGTGCCCAAATGTTTTTTCACACCCACCGTCGCCATCCTGTACACACTTCTATTCAAACAGTACACCGTTGCCTTTCCTATGTAGGAGAACTTTTCCGGCTTTCAGTTCCACTGACTGCCAACCGCATTCTACTAAACCTTCTGCAAAGTATTGAGGCAATCTCTATTCCAAAAGCACTGATCACATATGGAAGCAGCCGAAGCGAAGCTCTTAGCCTCTACGGCGTTCTGACTGGAATGGCTCTCCCATGCATTTTATTCCCATCTGCACTGACAAATTCGATTTCCGTCATGCTGCTCCCTACAGTTGCAGAACTTCAAGCTTCACAAAAACGCGAAACGCTTCTGTTATTAATTAAAAAAGTTTTTTTCTGTTGTTTTGCACTTGGTCTGTCATGTACCATTGGATTTTTGCTGTTTGGTCGTTTCATTGGGAGCACCTTATTTCACAGCACCCTTGCAGGTAGTCTGATTCTTACACTCGCCTGGATCTGCCCTTTCCTCTACACAAATTCCACACTGGTCAGCATTTTGAACGGGCTAGGACATACCGCCTCTTCCTTTTTCGTCAATACCGTCGGACTGCTGCTGCGTATCGCTAGTGTTTTCTTTTTGATTCCTCTTGCCGGAATCCGCGGTTATCTCTGGGGACTGCTTGGAAGCCAGCTGACAATCACACTTCTCTGTCTCTGGGAACTCTTCCATCTTTTTCATCGGAATCCCTCAGTCTGATGCAACACAAAAAGCATATTTTGACAAAAGGATACTCCCTCTGTCAAAATATGCTTTCTCTTCTCATAACTCTTTGCATCACTTCACAAACAAGCGAATGGCAGCCTTTAAACATACTGGATTGATATATGCCTCCAAGGCGATACCTGCCAGAAACATTAGGCCTGTGAAAATACTTTTCCCGCTATTCCACCTGACTTGCGGCGATAAATATAGATACCATAGATAAACAAGAGCCGACGGGAGGTAAAAGAAAATTTGCGGAAATACTCCCACCGCACAAATCACGATCCCAGTAGCTCCAAGCTGAAGAATTCCTGACGTCAACACAATGCCGCTTGCGAGGCCTGTCCAAAGAAGCGTCACCACCACCACCATCTGTTTCCATCTTGTACAGCCTGCTGCCAGAAGAACTCCGACCGGGATTATCCGAATACGAAGAAGATATCCCAAATATTCTTCTGGGATAATCTCTGTAATCTGGAACTGTCTGAGAAAGTACTCACTAAAAACACCGTACGATTCCAGATAACTGTCCGATACCATGTTCGCATATAAGATTCCCGCCAGAAATCCAGACATATAAAAAATCAAAAACTGTTTTTTACTCTGTTGTATCTTCAAAAACATCCCTCCTGTTTTCAGATACTCTATATATATGTCCTCCACATGTTCTTCATGACCTCTTCTTCGGCTGATGGAATTGTATTTATCCTTTCCGCTTATTTCGATTTCTTTCCCAGATTCTCAACTATCATTTTCTTCTAACAGTACTTTACGGCATATGCCATCAATGCAGAGATTGTCTTTCCATCTTCAATCTCTCCTGCAAAAATCTTTTCTTTCAGTTCTTCCATTGTATATGCTTCCACTTCAACAAATTCATCCTCGTCTAAATGTTGTTCTGTAGGAATTAGATTTTTTGCCACAAAAATTTCAATCCTCTCATTACAGAATGCCACTGTCGTACGAAGTGTGATCAACCATTCCAACTGCTCTGATCGGAATCCTGTCTCTTCCTCTAATTCTCTTTTGGCACAGACAATACCTTCCTCCTTTGGATCATCCAATTTCCCCGCCGGAATCTCCAAGGTTGCTCTGTCAAGCGCATTCCGATATTGTCTTACCATAAGAATCTTTCCATCCTCTGTCACAGGGACAACCGCCGCCGCGCCATCGTGGTGGATATAGTCCCACTCTGCCACATTTCCATTTGGCAGCTCTACCTGATCTCGGTAAACATTCAGAACTGCCCCCTGATAAACCAGTTCCCGCTTCCGTCTTTTAATTTCTTCCATTGTCTTTGCTTCCTTTCTCTGTAAACTTCCGCATTCCATTAAGTGCGGAGCACTTTTATTTCATAGAATATATTTCCTACAACAAAAAATAACAGACAATAGAGACTGCTCTCCACTGCCTGTTATTTTTCACTTTTGTGGTCTTTGATTCTATATAGTTCTTGGTCTATTTCGCGTAATCTGTCACTCTTGACTCGCGGATTACATTTACTTTAATCTGACCAGGATATTCCAATTCAAACTCAATCTGCTTTGAAATATCTCTTGCCATCAATACCATATCGTCATCAGATACCTGTTCTGGAACTACCATAATACGAATCTCTCTACCTGCCTGAATTGCAAAAGATTTATCGACACCTTTAAACTGGTTCGCAATATCCTCTAACTGTTTTAATCTGTTTGTGTACGTCTCTAACGTTTCTCTTCTCGCACCCGGTCTTGCAGCCGATATTGTATCCGCTGCCTGCACAATACATGCAATCAGTGTTTCCGGTTCTACATCACCATGGTGAGATTCCACTGCATTGATAACTGTAGCAGATTCTTTGTATTTCCTACAAAGATCCACACCAATCTGGATATGAGACCCTTCTACATCATGATCAATCGATTTTCCGATATCATGTAACAGCCCTGCTCGCTTAGCCAGTCTGACATCCAGACCGATCTCTCCTGCAAGCAGTCCTGAGAGCTGTGCAACTTCAATGGAGTGTTTCAATGCATTCTGTCCATAGCTTGTCCTGAACTTCATTCTTCCTAAAAGACGGAGTAACTCAGGATGAATACCATGTACGCCCACTTCGAGAGCTGCCGCTTCTCCTTCCTCACGGATCATTGCTTCTACATCTCTCTGCGCTTTCTCTACCATCTCTTCGATCCTTGCCGGATGGATACGTCCGTCAAGAATCAGTTTCTCCAGCGCAATTCTTGCCACTTCCCTGCGAATCGGATCAAAACCTGATAACACAACAGCCTCCGGTGTATCATCTATAATCAATTCTACCCCGGTCATTGTCTCAAGTGTACGGATATTACGACCTTCTCGCCCGATAATACGTCCCTTCATCTCATCACTTGGAAGTTGTACTACAGAAATTGTAGTTTCTGCAACATGATCTGCCGCGCATTTTTGAATTGCTGTCACAACATATTCTCTTGCTTTCTTTCCAGCCTCTTCTTTTGCCTGATTTTCAAGTTCCTTGATCATCTTCGCAGTGTCATGTTTTACATCATCTTCAACAGTTTTTAATAAATATTCTTTTGCCTGTTCAGAGGTAAGTCCTGAGATTCTTTCCAGTTCCTGTACTCGTTTACTGTTAAGCTCGTCTACTTTGATCTCACGCTGTTTGATCTGCTCTTCTCTTACTGTAATCTTCGATTCACGCTGTTCCAGTACATCGGCTCTCTTGTCAAGCGCTTCTTCTTTAGATAAGACACGTTTTTCATAGCGCTGTAACTCTGCTCTACGCTCTTTTGTCTCCTTCTCAAGTTCATTTTTTGTCTTAATGGACTCTTCCTTGATCTCCAGAAGCGTTTCCTTCTTCTTTGCCTCTGCATTCTTTAAAGCATCATCTATTATCTCTCTTGCTTTGTTCTCAGCATTCCCAATCTTTGAATCTGCATCTTTCTTCAGATTGTTCACCGTTACATAGTAAGTAATAACAACAGCTGCCACAACTGCAATCAGACCAGCAATTATTGATACTATCGGCACAGGAGCACCTCCTTATTTAATTTTCATTGTACACAAATACAACACTTAGATTTTATACCGTTTTCACAAATATGTCAAGTATCCTTACACCGTTTTGGTCATTTTTATGAACCTCTCAGCTATCTCTACCAATATACTTCTTCCGCCTCCAGAGCTCTTCGGATATTCTCATAAGAAAATCCCTTCCGCATAAAATAAGCCATTTGTTTCTGCTGCTCTTCTCTTGTAGCATCGCGAAAATGATATTTCCTCTTTGCTGCCAACCGGCGGATCGCTTCTATCTCATCATCTTCTCCGGTATAGCATTCCTCCATGGCAAGCTCAATCAGTTCTCTTTCAATCCCTTTTCCTACAAGCTGTGCATACAATTCCCTTTTACTTTTCTGATTCTGTCTGTTCTGAATGTATCGCTTTGCATAGTCAAGGTCGTCTATATAACCAAATGACTTCACATATGCCAGTGCAGCTTCTACCACATCTTCAGTATAACAACTCTGTCTGAGTTTCGTGCGGAGCTGTGATTCTGTCCGATCCATGTCATTGAGAAGGTGCATTGCGCGAAGCTTAGCCCGCTTTATAATCACTTCTTTCTTAATCTGTTCAAAACTCTCCTCTGAGACTTCACATTCTTCTCTGATCTGATAGTGTGACAATTCTCTTCGATACAAAACAAAAGCGAACTCTCCGTCAACCTCTACTTTATACCTATTTTTTGATACAGGCTCTACCTTCGTGACAATCATCTCTTATTCATCTGCCTTCTGTTCCGCTGCAAGTTCCTCTTCTCCTGCCGCTCCGTCAAGCTTATAATGTGCCCGTACTTTTGCCTCAATCTCTTCCATCACTTCCGGATGTGTAGAGAGATATGTCTTTGCATTCTCACGGCCCTGTCCAATTTTATCGCCATTGTATGCATACCATGCACCACTCTTATTGATAATATCAAGCCCTGCTGCCAGGTCTAGAATGTCTCCTTCCTTCGAAATTCCTTTCCCGAACATAATGTCAAACTCAGCTTCCTTAAACGGCGGTGCAATCTTATTCTTCACTACTTTAATTCGAGTTCGGTTACCGACCATCTCTCCACCCTGCTTTAACGTCTCTGTCCTTCTGACATCCATACGAATAGATGCATAGAACTTCAACGCACGTCCACCGGTCGTTGTCTCTGGATTTCCGAACATCACACCGACTTTCTCACGAAGCTGATTGATAAAGATCACAACACAATTAGACTTACTGATAACTGGTGTCAGCTTTCTGAGGGCCTGAGACATCAAACGTGCCTGAAGACCAACATGGCTATCTCCCATATCCCCTTCAATCTCCTGTCTCGGAACAAGTGCGGCAACAGAATCGACAACAATGATATCCATCGCTCCCGAGCGCACCATTGTCTCTGTGATCTCCAACGCCTGATCACCACTGTCCGGCTGTGAAATATACAGTTCATCAATATCTACCCCGATATTCTTCGCATAAACTGGATCCAGAGCATGCTCTGCATCAATAAAGCCTGCAATGCCTCCCCTTTTTTGTACTTCTGCAATCATATGGAGCGCTACTGTCGTCTTACCACTTGACTCCGGTCCGTAAATCTCGATGATACGTCCCTTTGGCACTCCACCAAGACCAAGTGCAATGTCGAGGCTTAAAGAACCAGTAGGCACTGTCTCAACACTGACATTTGCCGCCGCATCTCCAAGTTTCATCACTGCTCCCTTTCCAAAGTCCTTCTCCAACTTTGCAATTGCTGCATCTAATGCTTTTAATTTATCGTCTCCTGCCATAATATTCTCCTTTTCAAATACGAACTTATGTTCGTTTTTCTAATTAATATACTATCTTACTTACTTGTGATTGTCAATTCTTTTTTCACTTTTCTCATAGCTCGTTGGGTTCTTCGGCAGACACGCCCGAATGATTCAGAATATTTCTTAACTATAAGCGTACTATAACACCTTTTCTTTACTCTGTAAAGAAAAAAAGTACAGAATGTCCTAACGACCTCCTGCACTTTCTTCTATCTTGAAAATCTATTCAGGATTCCCTCTCGAATCCGAATCAACTGCTTTGGAAATGCCTCCCGCTTCTCACGATAGAATGCATTTGCAAAATCAAGTGTAAACAGCACCGCCAAAAATCCTCCGAGCGCTTTTCCTGCCATCATCGGAATCCCGTTTACGAATCCCTCTACAAATTTATGCAGAAATACAAATAATCCAATCGTATAAAACCCCCATGCGATTGAACTTTCCAGACAGAGAATCCCTTTGTAATTGAATGGCTTGTCCGTATAATCCCACCAGATCTCTCCGAAAATTTTATTCATCAATACTGCTGTGAAATATTCCAAAGTCGTTGCAAGCAAAGATCCAAAGAAAAATAATTTCCAAAGATTATCACTGTATGGCTTCAATAAAAAAAATACTGTCAAAGCTCCCACCCCGTAAATCGGACAGATCGGTCCTCTTGCAAATCCCCTGTTTGTAAGCTTTCGGTTGCAGATCGACATATAAATGGACTCTACCAGCCAACCAAGCATACTGTACGCAAGAAACCACAGCAACACATGATAAAAATCATAGCCAAAAATCACTCTGTTCCACATCCCTTATTCCTCTTATCCTTTCTCTCTTATTTTCTCTGTATTCTACTATATCTGACTAAAAATTTCTATCTCTTTCAGAAAGCCTTAAGAAATTTATAACTTTTTCTATAAAATCTCCTCTGTTTTTACAGATACAACCACTTCCTCAAACACCGCTCCTGTCACTTTTTGAAAATCCTGCGGCGTTAATCTGATCTGCATTCCTATTTTGCCGCCACTTACAATCATTTCCTCCAAGGCCTCTGCACATTTTTCTACGACAACCGGAAACGGCTTTTTCATCCCAATCGCAGTGCATCCTCCCCTGATATACCCTGTCACGGCAGTCAGATCTTTCAGCGGAAGCATAAGGAGAGATTTTTCTCCGACAACCCGGGCCGCTTTCTTTAAATCCAGCTCCTCTTCAATCGGAATAACAAATACATAATGCTCTCTGCTCTTTGCGACTGTCACAAGTGTTTTATACACCAGCTCATGCGGTTGTCCGAGCTTATCTGCAATCTGTACCCCATCCACGAACTCCTCACACTCATAAGTGATATATGTAAATGGGATTTTCTTTTTTTCCAGTATCCTCATCGCATTGGTCTTCAGCTCTTTTTTTGCCATTTTTCTCCTCTTTTCTTATTATTTCCGCCTGTTTGCTTCTTTTGCAGAGGCAACAACCTCTCTCAATGGCTTTCGAACCTTTTTTCGAGTCACTTCTACAAGCTGTAATCCCGTCATATCTACAAGAATTGTCTGGACAGGATCTTTCCGCAATTCTTTTTGAAACACTTCCAACAGATCTTTTGTACACTCTTTTGATTTCAAATTAATAAAATCAATCAGAATGATCCCTGAGAGATTGCGGAGCCGAATCTGCTTTGCCGCTTCTTTGGCTGCTTCGAGGTTGATTTTCATATAAACTTCGTCATCTTTCTTACCTGCAATACATTTTCCTGTATTGACATCGATCACCGTCAGCGCCTCTGTCGGCTGAATCACAAGATAAGCGCCTGATTTCATCCACACCCTCTCTGATAGCGCCCGTGAAATGACAGACTCCAGCGAATATAACTTATAAAGTGGTAGCTGCCTGTCAGCATAACATACAAGCTTTTCTAAATCCTCTGGCTGCTCTTTCGCCAAATATTGCTTTACATCTTCAAAAAGGCTCTCCTCTACAACAAGATCTGTCAATCCTTCCTGATAAATATCACGGATATTTGATAGATATGTAAAAGGGGCCTCCAAAAGACAACTAAATACCTTGCGTGACTGCGCAATCTCAACTAAATGCATGTAAGATTCTGCTAGCTGCCCCAACTCTTCTTTCACAAGATCTGCCGGAATATCTTTGGCATTTGTACGGACAATAAATCCATATCTTTCCGATAGGAGAACTTCGACAGCCTCCTGAATCTGTGCCCGCTTTTCTCCTGTGATCTTGGAAGAAATTCCAATCTTTTTGATACCAGACGTTAAGACAACATACTTCCCTGTGAAACTTAAGTTGGAAGTCACTGTCGGCACCTTCGTTTTAACTGCCTCTTTCTGGATCTGAACAAGCAGCTCATCCCCGATACAAAGCGGCTTTTTCCCGACTTTCTGCGTAAAATGCGGGGAAGGATTCTGAGGGATAGAGTAATAACACTCCACCCCGTTTGCAATTTCGATAAAGGCAGCCTGAATATTTGGGACAATGTTTTTTACTTTCCCCACGTAAATATTTCCAACACGGTACGCCTCTGTATCTTTATCGCTGACATGAATTTCCACCACTTCTTCATTTTCTAACACGGCTGTCACGACCTGCTCTGCTATTTTTGTGATCACTAACTTTCTTTTCATATTCCGAATCACCTATATCCCCAGCTGGTCTAATGGTACTAGATGACGTTGTCCCTCACTTCCCACATCCGCATACACTTCCAGACGATGATGGCGCATCGCAGTCTCTTCCAAATCTATTCCAAGGAATTTTCCAAATGCCTGCATAACAAGCTCTGGTTTCAAATTCTCCACGCTTCCAGTTGCCACAAGCATATACACCTTTCCGTCTTGTTCTCTCATGTCATAGATCATAGGCTTAATATTGACATCTTTTTCACTCTTTTTCGTTTTTTTCCATACGATGATCTCTGGCTGACTCCGAAAGGCATCAATCTTATCAGCAAGATTTTCCACTGGATGTTCCATTACAAACTCAGACAGATAATCTGCTGCAGCGACAATCGCCATTCCGGTTTTCTTCTTATCGTCTGAGATTTCAATCATATTGACGATTTCCATCCCTTCCACCATTGCTTCATTTAATCTTCGAACTGCCTGCGCAAAATCAACAGACTCAGACAATTCAATATCGAAGTATTCTCCATCGCTTGTCAGACCTACTCCAAGTGGATTTGCAAACGACATCACCATGTGCGGACTATATCCGCCCGTAAATGCAATTGGAATTTCCGCCCTTCTCATTGCCTTTTGAAAATATCTCATAATATCCAGATGTCCGATGAATTTCATCACACCATATTTTCGAAATTTAATTCTTGCTTTCAACACAGACACCTCCTCCGTAAATCGCCGCTCCACATCCTGCACATTTCATTTTGCAGTTTGGTGTCACTTCGCCCTTCATAGCCCGTTCCCACTCGCGCTGTAAAAATTTCTTTGTCACACCGATATTAATGAAATCCCATGGGAAAATCTCATCCATATCTCTCTGCCGCAAATTATAAAATCCAATATCAACACCTGTCTTTTCAAATGCTTCCATCCATTTCTCATTGTCAAAAAACTCAGACCATGAATCATACAGACATCCCATTTTATAAGCTTCTAAGATTACCTTTGATACTTTTCTATCTCCGCGCGCAAAAACTCCTTCCAGCACAGTGACATCTGCCTCGTGCCAGTTATATTTCAAACTCTTTCTGTTTAACTGCGCTTTCATTTCATTATTTACAATATGTGCTTTCTGGATATAATCTTCCTTGTTGCACATCGTCGCCCACTGAAATGGTGTGAACGGCTTTGGAATAAAGAAAGAAGTACTTGCAACAATCTGACATTTTCCATTCCTCTGATCCTTTGGAATCTGATAGTAGCGCTCTGCCACTTTTTCAGCCAAATGTGCAATCTCTTTCATATCTTCTTCCGTCTCTGTCGGAAGACCCAGCATAAAATATAATTTTACTCTCGTCCACCCTCCTTCAAACGCCTGACCTGCCCCCTCTAAAATAATCTCTTCTGTCAGACCTTTGTTGATAACGTCACGAAGTCTTTGAGAACCTGCCTCCGGAGCGAAGGTCAGACTACTCTTTTTGATATCCTGCACTTTGCTCATGACATCCAGTGAGAACGCATCTATTCTGAGGGATGGCAGAGAAATGTTGATTCCTTTTCCTTTAAATTCTTCAATCAGAAAATTCACAAGCCCCTTCAATTGCGAATAATCACTGGAGCTCAATGAACTTAGTGAGATTTCCTCATGTCCGGTACTCTTCAACATTTTGTATGCATACTCTTTTAAGCGCTCTAACGCACGTTCCCTTGTTGGGCGATACAGCATTCCCGCCTGACAGAAACGACATCCACGGATGCATCCTCTCTGAATTTCCAACACAACTCTGTCTTGAGTCACTTTGATAAATGGCACAACTGGCTTCTCCGGGTAATAGGTGTCTGTAACATTTAGTACCATTTGCTTTTCAATAGTCGGCTTCGCGTGAACATTATTCGGTTCAAAAGAGGCAATCGTCCCATCGTCATGGTAAGTTACATCATAAAATGCCGGCACATAAAGCCCAGGAATCTCTGCTGCGCGCTCCAGAAACTCCCTCCTGCTGCTTCCTATCTTTTTATGCTCTTTGTACGCATCCAAAAGTTCATCGTAGACTGTCTCTCCTTCTCCGATATAAAAAATATCGAAAAAGTCTGCCAACGGTTCCGGATTGTAAGTACATGGACCTCCGCCGATCACAATCGGATCTTCCTCGTTTCTTTCACTGGCAAACAACGGAATTCCACTTAAATCCAGCACCTGAAGGATGTTTGTGTAACACATTTCATACTGGATCGTAATTCCAAGAAAATCAAATTGTTTGATTGGATCCTGAGATTCAAGCGCAAACAGAGGGATCTTCTTCTCCCGCATAATTTTGTCTAAATCCATCCACGGCGAATACACCCGTTCGCACCAGACATCCTCCCTCCGATTAAACATATCGTAAAGAATCTGGATACCAAGATGCGACATCCCGATCTCATACACATCCGGAAAGCACATAGCGAAACGGATATCCACCTCGTTCTTATCTTTCATCACCGAGTTCACTTCGTTCCCGATATAGCGGGCCGGCTTCTCGATTTTTAGTAATATTTCATCACTTAAAGCTAGTTTTCTCATATTTCTCCTTTCGTTTTTGTCTAATATATACAAAAAAGTAATCTTCTTTTCTTTTTCGATTTTCACGAAAAATAGCTGTTTTTTTATGATTTTCAGGGACGCTTTTCAGTATGAAAAATGCTGATTTTCACCTGATTTTTGCCCTTACGTAACAAATTTACTTTTTTTCTACTGTGCAGCACTATGCATAATTATACACCATTTTCATAGTCTTGCATAAAATACATAGCACTGCATAACATAATTCAATACTATAAATCACTTATTTTGCAATTAAATTCTTAAAAATTTTGTCCTGCTTTTTCTATCATTTAACACCCTATATGAGAATATGATATTATTTGATATAAAGCAGCAGATAACATTCTGAGACAGCATGCTAACCCATCATATTATATGCTTTTTGCAGAAGGAGTTCAAGCAAATTTTGGTTTATCTTCTCCAAGTTTTTCAAACAACTGCATATTTTCCTTTTTTCGAATTTCTAATTCTTGAAAAATTCTGAATATTTTAACCCTAAAATTTCACCCTTGCGTAAACCTACAAACAAAGCCAGTAAAATCTCTAAATAAACAGAATGGTATTCTTACGCCGCTTGAAGCAATGTCCGTATCTGCTTTTTAGAATAAAGTACCTATTTGCTAAGTGCTTATATGCTTTCTTTTGCCATAAAGCACCGTAACATAATTGATTTGTGTGTGTCAATACCTGCATCTATGTTTGTAAACATGGTTTAGTTTCCTTCATCTAACCAATGGGCGAAGAAAGACTTGGGAATACGATAAATATTTCCAATTTTTATAACTTTGAATGGTTAATCTGAATTGAATTTATTAAAACCTAAAAAATTTTTCCAACCACCCAGCATAAATGTTAAACTGTTTTTTCCCAAAGTCAAAAATGCCAATGCCCGTAAAACGCCCTTATATTTTTCACTATCCAGACAAATTTCATATTCTCCCCAAAATATGTTTTGCTGTAGACCAGATTTTTGATGGTCCGTTTTTGCTTTGCATATTATATTCTACGTAGGATAATCCTGCTTTCACATTTGCTTTAATCTCCTGTTCCACCTTTTCTTGAAAAAAAAATCACCAAGACAAGAAAAAATATCATCTACAATAAGTGGATAATCAATTCTTCTCCTTTCTTTATAAGAAAAGGCAGAAGAATATTCTAATCCCTCTGCCTGTGTTGCTATTATCTTAAGCAAACAAATTCTACCATTTCCTGTGGATAATGGATCCTCCCTTCCCCCTGACATTGCACAATCTTCCCTCCTCTCCAGTCAACAGTAAAAAAGGAGTATCCGGATCTGTTTTTTCTTTCCATTTTATTTTCTAGTTTTTGATACTCCCGAAAAATCTTGTCGTCAACATCTTTGAAATTTTTTTGAAACAGAACGTATCGGCTTTTCACTCCACGATTTAGAAATAACGATATTACTTCTAAACTATTCTCCCAATCAAACTATCTTTGTCCTTGTAATTGTTATAAAGTATGTACTAATTCAAACAATAGCATCGTAATATCATTTTTTGAACATAACGGTTACATACAATATAGTTCTATTTAAAATCATCTTTCCTTAAAAGAGAAAAATTTTTCGAAATAATTTAATCTTATATTTATAACACAAAGCGTTCAGAATTTTTATTCATCTAAACACTTCTTCATCATATAACGAAATTTGTGCCAAATCATTTAATAAATCCTACTTTACATCTAAATTTAGGAATCTATCGACCATTCATTATAATCGTATTTTTCCTACCTCTAAAATTTTTCCATTTAATCTTTAATTGAAATATAATACTTCTCTTTGAATATATCCTTTAAATTTACTTGTCGATATGTTTCTTTTCTATAAGTAATAATGAGACATGTTCTATTTTTCCCACCATGTTTTTCGATATTCACTAGGCGTCCGCCCATACTTTTGTCGAAAAACTCTATTAAATGTCCTCTGGCTTTCAAATCCAGCTTCCAGATAAATATCTGTAATCCTTCTATCCGTATTTTCCAACAAAGAGGTCGCATAATTTAAACGAATTTCATTTAAGTATTGGTTGAAATTTGTATGAAAAATACCTGAAAAAATTTTTGATAGGGCAAACTTATTAGTTCCCAGAGCTGATGCCACTTTCCCAAGTGTAAGTTCCTCTTGAAAATGTGACAACAGATAGGTCATCGCTGCATATATCAGATCATTACTCCCCACACTGTCTTTTTCTATGAATCGGAATGTTTCCCTGCACCGGTATAATATAATCTGCAAATAAGCCTGCCCCACAACCTCACTGACTTTCTGATCTTTTATCAGACAACTCAGGGCGTTTTTAACTTCTCTATGTAAATCTGCGCTGGCAATCACCGGGTTTTCCGGACATTTCTTCTGAAGAAGCGCCATAAACGGACCACTTAGTTCCAAAGAAGCATAAAACTGGTACACCTCATTTTTCCCCTTTGAAAACACCTGATAATGATGAATCAAATCTGGAAAAACAATAGCAAAATCCCCCTTTTCCATATGATACAACTCATATCCAATGCCAAGCTCCACCTCCCCTTTTGTTACATATACCAGTTCTATGGCATTGTGAAGGTGAGGGGGAACATGATGTGGTTTTTTCCTTATCATACTGAACTTTTCTTTTTTCTCTTCATAAGACGGCTGCATGATATTTCCTTCCCCTCTCAAGAATTGGCTACATTTCTTTTTGATATGGCACGCAGGTTTTCCGCCTATCCGATATAATAAACTCAGTAATCAGGAAAGGAGGAAAACCAGAATGAAAAAACTGATGAATTACTTACAGAAAGTCATGAATTTTTATGCGGTTTACTTCAATCATGCATACCGTCTTTCATAGACTTTTCCTGTAAAAGTTTCTCATTTGCCTTCTCTACATTCATCTTTGCCATAATAGCGGTAATGATAAGCGTAATTACTACTGGAATCCATAAATACATGATCTGCAGCATCTGGATACAGGAATCAGACTGTACAGCCAGTGTGCCGTCAAAGCCACTGAAATCCAGAAGCCAGCCGGTAATGGCAATTCCAATTCCACCGCCCAGCTTAATACCAAGAGAAGTACAGGAATACATGGTTCCGTCTACTCTTTTATGCTTTGTGAGATATGTATATTCTGAGCAGGAGGCAATCACAGCATTCATATCCCCCTGCCATGGTCCCATACCAAAAGCTGCAATGCCAGTAAATAAAAGCATCAGTGGCACACTTCCCAGATAACCGGCTACTACGACCAGGGCTCTTCCAATCGTTCCAATCACGTATCCTGTAAGGTTCAGTTTATACATTCCTCTCCACTTTTCCACCAGCATCGGTGTAATGAGCAATGCAATAATCAGTGGAATATTAATGGCCCATGAAAATACACCATACAGATTTTCATTGAACAGGATATACGTCATATAGTAAATACCCATATTCAGCATAGCAGTATAAATCTGCTGAAGGATATAGGTAGCACAGATCATAACATAGTATTTATTGGTAAACAACAGTTTTGCAGCATCCAGAAGGGAATATTTTTCATCATTTCCGGATTGTTTCCCATCATTTAATTCTTCTTCCGCTAATTCCTTTACAGAAAGTACAGAAATCGTATTGACAATCAATCCAATTACTGCATAGATAATCGCAACCGTTCTCCAGCCGGCAGCTCCGCCACCCATCCATTCTACAAAGCCAATGGTCAGAGACTGAATCAACAGACTTGTGGAAAAAGCAAAAATGAAGCGATAAGAACCCATCTGTACACGTTCTTTACTATTCTTTGTTACCAGGGCTGTCAGAGCAGAATACGCAATATTATTCGCTGTATAAAATACTGCATTTAACAGTGTATACGCAATAAAAAACTAGGCATACTGTGCAAACTCTCCCATATTTGCAGGTATTGCAAAAATAGCGACTAAGGTTACGGCACAGCCAATATAGCCATAGAGCATCCAAGGTCTTGCTTTTCCCATTTTACTCTTTGTTTTATCAATCAGGGTTCCAAAAAAAACATCCGTAATTCCATCGAATAACTTAGATACGGCAATCAAGGTTCCAATAATTCCCGGATTTAATCCTACTGTATTGGTAAGATAAATCATGACAAAAGAGGACAGGAACGCATACACGACATTTCCTGCAATATCCCCAGAGCCATACCCAACTTTGTTATACCATTTTAAATACGTTTTCTCTTTCATGTGTTCCTACCATTCCTTCCCAAATAAAAACTTCATATCAAATGTAAAGGTTTCTTCTGTAAACTGGTACTCTTTCCGTAGTTCCGGACCACAGCTGTTGGAACCAATGCCGTTCTGTGCATAATCCAGACAGACAATGGTACTTCCCGATTTTTCCAATTCAAAATTGTGTGCCTTTCTCGTCAGTTCTTCCTGTGAGTAATAAGACACATTGAAGGAAAACGGCCTGGAAGATACTGCTGTAACGGTCTGATTCTCCTTTTCCAACATCAGATAATCACAATCTGTATGGCTTCCATTCTCCTGCGGGCAGATATAATCTTCATGCTGTTCCTCTACCGTTGTATCATACAATCCATGGCTGCAGGAACGGCATTTATCCCGATAACTTTCGTGCGGTCCCAATCCATAAAATTTCAGATTTTCATATTCTCCCCTCAAAAACAGGCGGATGCCAAATCTAGGAAGCTGCGGAAATTCCCTATCCTTTTTGACGTGCATTTTGACAGATATTTCTCCTGTCCTGTAAATCTTCCATACGGCCTCTATATCCAAAACCTTCTGAATTGCTACTGCAGCCACGGACACCGTACTGTAAATCCGAATTCCTTCCCCATTCATTTCCCAATGAGTATCATAAGCCCTGGCTTTGCTCCGGTCATATCCGGCATCTATCCATTCTTGTTTGATCTTCCGGTCATTATCCGTAGGTGCTCTCCAGATATTCAGTTCCATAGGGGTTTCCAGAAGTTCCTCTCCATCTACACTTAATTGTTCAAATAAACCCGAAAGTTTATTGTAAACATAGAAGAATGTATCTGACCGGATGGAAAGAAAACGATCTGTTTCAGAAACCTGTACCTCTGCTTCTTTCTGTTCCTGAGTTTCCAACAAAGCTGTTGCCTGCTGGTTTCTTCCATCCTGATTTTTCAAAAGGATTTCATCAAATCCCATCCTTCTGCCCTGCGCCATAACACTGGTACCGTGTTTTAAATGATAAGATACTTTCAAATAACATTTTCCGCTGTCTGGAACGGTAATATCCAACAAAATAGTTCCTTTCTTGTGAGGCAATACAGACTCCTGCAAAATGAACTGTTTTTTCTCCAGCAGCTTTCCGTCACAGTTTACTTCGTATACCAAATAGATATAATCCTTTAAATCCACATAGTTCATATAGTTTTCCAGACACAGCTCCCCTGTTTTCTGACAGAAAGACACCACTCTTGCCGGACGGTACACATTCTGGTATTCCAAAAGCCCTGTATGGGGTGTTCTGTCCGGATATACCAGTCCGTCCATACAGAAATTCCCATCATGGACTTCTTCTCCAAAGTCACCTCCATAAAGGTACTTTTCCTTTCCATTTGCTGCCTGCCCCTGATATACTGCATGATCGCACCATTCCCACACAAAGCCGCCGCAGAGGACATCATACTCATAAATTATTTGAAAATAGTCTTCTAAATCTCCCGGTCCATTTCCCATGGCATGACAGTATTCAATCAACAGGAGAGGTTTGTCCGGTTTTTTGTCCATATATTCCTGAATTTCTTCCAGGGAAGGATACATCCGGCTGAAAATATCAATGTTACTGTAATCATATTTTCTTCTGTCGCTGCGATAAAAAGAACTTTCATAACAGGTAAGCCTTGTAGGATCAAACCCTTTTGTCCATTTTAAAGCTTCCTCAAAAGTACAGCCATAACCACATTCATTTCCCATAGACCAGATAATAATACAAGGGCGGTTCTTTTCCCTGTGTACACAAAGTTTTGTACGGTCCAGAGTTGCCGGGATAAATTCCGGGTTGTCCGAGATCCGTTCATTCCATTTCCTGCTTACATTTTCCCAATTGGAATCTTTTAAATACTGGGACTGGGTTCCATGACTTTCATTGTCTGCTTCTGCAATCACAAAGAATCCATATTCATCACAGAGCTGGTAAAAATAAGGCGCATTCGGATAATGGCTGCTGCGGACTGCATTGAAGTTGCTTTCTTTCATCATCTGCAGATCCTTCTTCATCTGCTCCAGTCCAATCACAAACCCTGTTACTGGATCGGAGTCATGACGGTTCACCCCTTTGAATTTGATGGCGGTTCCATTTACATAAAGGACTGCATCTTTGACACAGATTTCCCGGAGGCCAATCCGGTCTGTAATCACTTCCCCTTCCGTTTCCAGAACCAGAGTATATAAATACGGCTGTTCCGGATTCCACAGATTTGGCTCTTTTACAACAATTACTGCTTTATGTGTATAAACAGTACCTGTATTTTCCTGAAATACCTGAGAAGCAATCTCCTTATGTTCTGCATCATACAAAGTAAGTTTTGTTGGCACTGCCTTTCCCTGGTAACTAGCCTGTACTGTAATGACTGCCTGTTCCTCCTGGATTTTGGTAGTTGTAAAGTAGTCATAGACCACATTTTCCGGGCGGTTCACAAGATACACATCCCGGAAGATTCCACTCATTCGAAATTTATCCTGATCTTCCAGATAAGTTCCATCACACCATTTCAGAACCAGTACCGCCAGCGTATTCTCCCCATTTTTCAGAACTTCCGTCACATCAAATTCACTTGTGGCATGGGAAACCTGACTGTAACCTACATACTTTCCATTTACCCAGACATAAAAGCAGGAATCCACCCCTTCAAAATTCAGATATGCTCTGGGCGCCTCCTCTGGTATTTCATAGTAAAATTTCCTGACATAGGCTCCGCATGGATTCTCCTGTGGAACATAAGGCGGATCCAGTGGAATCGGATACCTCACGTTGGTATACTGGTGGCTGTCATACCCGTAATTCTGCCACACCCCCGGCACCTCTACCTGTGTAAATCTGCTGCAGCCATATCCTTGTTCGTAAAATTTTTCCTGCAAATCGTAGATACTGTTAAAATACTGAAACTCCCATGTTCCATTCAGACAGATAACCCGATCTGAAGAAAAACGATCCTCTACCAGTGGTCCCATTTCATGAGAAGCTGGCATATAATATGCTCTGCTGGGCATGGTGTTTTCATGCATTATTTTTAAGTCCTCGTAATGTCTTGGCACGATCATAATATTTTCCCCCTTTATTTTTATGATTTTTCCTTTGTTTTATCCTTATTTTACGCTCTTTTTACATGATTCGTCCATAAACTCTATTGGACAAAACATGCACGAAATGATACAATTACTAAAACCCTCACCGGTTGAGTACAAAAATAAAAGACCGGCATACCTGAAATGTTCCAGATATATCGGTCTTATGTTCACCTGTTTGTTTTTTTATTTCATTACCGTTCTATTTTCCATAACAATGGGATCTAGTTCTGTTTCATCTCCATACAAATCCGGTCTTGCCAGCAGATAGTCTTTTAGTTCTGCCCGATCCTTAAAATACGTTGCCTGGAAAGGGGCAAGGGCACTATACTTTTCCACAAAAAGCAGACCTTCTTTTGTTTCTGCCAGAACACCTGTATGCCCTACAAAACGTGCCTGATCCTCCGGTGCGTGCAGATACACACTGATCAGAGAAAGCTTATCCCCACTGATCTGAATATCCCGTTCATTCCATGCCTCCTG
>ENA-OPSG01000641-OPSG01000641.1-human-gut-metagenome-genome-assembly--contig:-NODE-641-length-21316-cov-27.532007_pt1 | contig 21316 bp, 21 predicted proteins | sample MGYA00241454_ERZ501900 | MGnify/ENA primary metagenome ERZ501900 (study PRJEB25962, sample SAMEA2042225) | human gut metagenome | biome: human gut; feature: human-associated habitat; material: faeces... | reverse complement strand
CTAGGAACCCTCCGGCCATTGAAAGCGCGGAAAAGCCTTCTACTTGGCGGAAACGGGGGGACTGACCTGCCGGGGTTTCCAACATTCCGACAGGCTCCGGGTCAGTCTAGGAACCCTCCGCCCATCGGAATGTTGAAAACCCCTTCTTCTCGGGAAACCATAGGCCGCAGGCGCGGCAAAGCGGGGCACGCCGCAGCGGCTCGGTAGAGGGCGGGGAAAGGAGGGTCGGCGGCGTGCTGGGAGGTTGGCTTTTCTTGACACCCCACGGTCTCGCAGGGACTCTCCGTGGCGCGGTCGCTTGCGCTCCCTCAGATTAGGGGCTGCTCGCCCCTAATGACCCGAGTTCCATGGAGAAGGCGTGGAGTCTCGCGTTGTGGAGTGTGCTGGTATGCCGCATAGCTATAATTACAGATAACAGCAAGGGGGACGGCACCGGAACCATCCCAAGGCAGAAAGGACGGAGCAAATGAAAATCGAGAAAAACGATATGGTCATGGTCTATGACGGGGGCGGCACTGTTCCCCACTGCAAGTATACCGGCAGGTTCGGTGACCTTACGGCATACTGGCAGGAGATTGTCTCGGATGCGGTTTATCTGTTCCGGCTGGGGGAGAGCGAGGAGTGCGACTGGCTGGTTCTACTCGGCCAGCCTTGGTCACCGTATTCCTTTGCAGCGTAAGTGCGTGCAATCTATGTGGTTATCTTGCTCTCTGGGTTGCTGGTATTCTGGTCTGCTATATTTATAGACAGCAAGGGACGAAAGTTTTCCCGGCAGGAGGATTCCAGAATCCTCCGCAAACACCATCGAGAGATTGGAAAGACAATGGCTATCAACCGAGTGACCATCATGGGCAACCTCACGCGCGATGCGGAGCTTCGCAAAAAGGGGGATGCCACGAGTGTCCTCACCTTCGGACTCGCCATCAACGAGAAGAAGAAGGACAGCGAGACCGGCGAATATGTCGATGCGCCGGTGTTTGTCGATTGCGCCCTGTTCGGTGCGCGAGCCGAAGCACTTGCTCCCTATCTCACCAAGGGGAAGAAGGTTTCGGTGGACGGACGGCTCCGCTACCACTCTTGGATGAAGAACGAGGAGAAGCGCCATGCCCTTTCCGTTCTCGTGACCGATATCGAGTTTGCGGACTCGAAGGGTGCCGGGAAGGATACGGTTGCTGCCAAGGGGCAGTCTGCGGAACCGGAAACGTATGATGCGGATATTCCGTTCTAGGGAGGACGGAATGCACTTTCGTGGCGTTTCAGTGCGGGAAATCCCCTTCATGCTCTTCCTCGGCCTGCTATTCGCGGTGACCGTCGGATGGTGGGTGTTTCTCACACTTACGGTTTCGGTCGTTTTCGGAAACGTGGCTGCTGCGGTATTCGCCGTGTGCTCGGCACTTTCCGTCACCGTCGGTTACGGGCTTGTGCGCGCATCCGATTCCCGTGAGTAGCGTTTTTCAAACAGGACAGAAAGGACTTCTAACATGTACACGATTCTGATGCTCAACCAGAAGGGCGGAGTCGGCAAGACCACCATCGCGGACGAGCTTTCCTTTGCGCTTGAGCGTCGCGGCAAGACCGTGGCGTTCGTCACCACCGACCCGCAGGGCGGTTCCGTCCATGAGGTCTGCGATGACCCGGATTTTGCGGAGGAGTGCGATTTTCAGGTTGTCGATACGGCGGGCGTGCTCGTGGGCGGTGTGAACGATTGGTGCCGCGCGGCGAATCTCATCCTCGTGCCCATGCTTCCGAGCACGCGCGACATGGAGCCGACGCTGAGAACGCTCGATATCGTGCGTGAGTCCGGCACTGGCGCAAAAGCGTATGTCATCGTCAACAACTTCTATGCCTACGGCACACTCGACCGTCAGCTCGTGGAGTACCTTGAGGGCGAGGAGGTTCCCATCATCGCGAAGATTCCCCGCGCCGTTGCCCTCTCGCGTGCCGCAGCAGCCGGTGTGTCCGTGGCGGAGTACGACCCGAAGAGCCATGTGGTCGCCCCGATTGAGCTGCTTGCAGATTCGGTTCTGAACGAAGAGGAGAAGAACAATGGCTAACAAGACCACAGCGAACGCGTTCATGGCGAGCGCGCAGAAGTCCAAGCGCGAGATGGCGGATATCCAGAAGGAAGGTTCCGGCAAGCATGAGACGGACGAGGTGGAACTCAAGAAAATCAGTCTCCTCATCCCGGCTTGGCTCCACAAAGAAGCGCAAGTCCTTAAACTTCTTTCCTTCCTTCACAGTGCCCCAGCGGGCGGAACCGGATTCTTCGCCGGAACGATAGTTTCCGATGAACGCCACGTAGCGAAGCCAAATCATCCAGATAATGAGAAAGCAAGCCCCGCCAAACAGCAAGGAGTTACTGGTCATATCGAGGGCAAACGGTGCATCCTTTATGGTCTGCCACATGGAAAGGAATGCGTCGCTCAAATGGTCGAAAATCTGCCCCGGATAGGTGACGAGGGTTTCGGCATAGCGGTCACCGAGATAGAAAAAGACCGTGGCGATGACGAGGGTGCCGAGCGCCGAGGTGGCAATCTTCTTATTGATTTCCGGGTTCGCGCTATTTGCCATATGCATCCTCCTTTTCCACTTCTTCCAGTACGAGCAGGAGCGTGGTCACAATACTCGTGCGCGTCTCTCGTGTGGCCGCGTGGCGGAATCCTTCATAGCAGGTGAGCGAAAAGTCCTCGGACACATCAATACCATTGGAATCGCGCGGAGTGAGACCGTCGCACCGGGAAAGGGCGGAAGGCTCCCAGAGGGTCGTGATGCCATCTTCCGATTTCACGCGCTTGCACCCGGACTTCATTTCATAGAAAAGGTTGTCGAGGGTGGTATGGGTTTCGTTGTCCTTTGGCAGGGCGGCATCAAGAAGGGAGATGAGGTTCCCGATGGTACGCTGGGAAGGCTCGCACCAGTCCCTTAAATATCCAAGACAGGCCATCAGAAGAAGTTTTTCCGCCTTCTTAAAGAAGTCACCATCTGAATCGGAGAGGTTCACGATGGATTCCGCGATGGTCTCGATATCGCTGTCCGATTCCATGGTAAGAAGCGGGGAGCATTTCAGTCTGTCCGGCAATTTGTCTTTGAGTGTCATGGTCTATCTCCTTACAATACGTCTTCGCCGTTAAAGGGCAGGCTCGAACCATGCTCCCGCGTGGTTTCCTGCGCCTTCGTCTCCGTATCCATCTGGTTCTTGGCAGCGGTCATATCGCGTGCTTCCCCCGTGAGGGAATAGGACTCGGAATCATATTGCTGCTCCTCGCGAATATCGGAGGGGCGAATCTCGCTTCCGGTCTGCTCCGCATCCATGACGGCGGTGCGGGAATCGGTATCTGCGCCATCGTGGCTCTCAATACCGGAGTTCGGGTCGGGCGTGCGCCCGTCGTTATCCATGGAACCATCAGATGCAACCGGCTCAAGCAGCTGTTGTTCGTCACGCATCTGCTCCTGCGCCAGACGCGCATTCTGCATGGCAAGGTCTCCATCCGGGAGGGTGCCAGCGTCCTTCGGGGTATTCTGCTCGAACCAGTTGTGGGTCACATCGAGGTCGTACCGGTTCTTTAACGTCTCCGCAGAGACCGGCCAGTCACGACCGCGCTCATACGCCGGTACCGAACCGTCTTTATTCAGGCTTGCAGGCTCGTAGGCCATGACCTCACCCTTGCTGGTTTCAGTCACACCGAAGCCCTGCGCGTTCATCTTGCGCTCGAAGTCGGAAAAGTCCGTGCAGTCTTCCCTCGCCTTTTGGGCAGCGTTTCGGATGTTCTGGGTATGGATGGCGGTGTCTTCGGCACGGAGTGTAGAGACCTTATCACTGCGGGCAGGTGCATCCTTTCCCGGCACGTCATAAGTCTTTTCCGGGGCATCCGTTTTCACCTGCGTCGCATGAACCTTATAGGGGTCGCTGACGGCAATCACATCGAAATCCTCATGGGTCTCACGACCAACCATCTCGGTAAGCTCCTTGTGGGAGTAACCGGAGAAGCAAATTGAATCGTCGATATTGAGGTTTTCGGTATCCTGCTCGCTAAAGAGCACATCGTAAGTTTCTTCTGGTGCATCCTTGTAACGGATGGTGACCGGAATGACCGTTACGTCCTCTGCTGGAAGGTCGGGATAGCTTGTCAGCTCCGTGAGGGAATCCATGGTCTTCTTATTCACGGGTTCCGCGTGATTCAGTGCGTCGGTGATACGCTGCTCATCGAGACGCGCCATCACGTCCTTAAATTGCGGGGCATACCCTGCGACGGTCTTAACATCCTCCTTGGCAAAGGCAAGGAATCCGTTTCCCTGTTTGTCCGTGTAGGCGGCGGCATAGGTACCATTCTCGCGGCATACCTGCGCATAGTAGGCGGCTTCCTCGGAAGTACCAAAGGGCACGACCACCTGCTCACGAGAGGATTGTTTTTCAGCCATTGCTTTTGCCTGCTCGGGAGTGTTCCCTTCTTTCTTATAATGGCGCTGCCACCAGTCAAAAGCACGTTCCCTGCCACGCCCGAACCGCAGGTAGTTCTCCGCCTGCCTTGTGACGAAGTTTAGGAGGGCGTTTCCCATGTCATCGCCGAAATCCTGAGCCATGTGGCATCATCCTTTCTTTTCCGATTTCCTGCTTTTTGAAGCGGCAAGAATGCCGTCTCCTTGGGGACAGATTATAACGCAGGCTATTTTTCTATCCCTCTGCCCTATACACGAACATGCAGGTAGAAACTGCCAAATGCACGGATGCCGATGATAGAAAAAGACACCATTTAGCATCAAATGAACCCATTTGCGCCTATTTGCGAACGTTGACCCTTTTCTCATCTGGGTAGAGGGATTCGCCCCTCAACCATCCCGCCCACAAATCTTTCATAAATCCGCAGGCGGATTGACGGAAACATTTGGAACGGAAAAGTTGACCGGCTCCGACTTCCGTGCATTCGCCTTCGCTGCCGCGATGCGCCGGACGCAGGAAAAGCGAGGGGCTTTCCCGCCGGGCACCGCGACCGCTCATTATATGCACGGAGATTGCTGAAATGGGGCGCTGCCCCAGCCCCCGGCCACTCCGCGCAAGCCGCAGGATTTTGTCCTTTCGGCGGGGAAAATACAAGTCTTGAATGTTTACCGGCTTTCTTGTAAAATATATATATAGCAAGATGGTTGATACCTTCTTGTGAGTCGAACAGGAGGTGGCTAACACCGATGAATCAGGAAGAAACGATGCTTTTGCATAAGGAGAGATACAAGGAAACGATTAAGAACCTGACCGTGATGAGCGATATTCTCGCGCGGAACGTATTCAAAGATAAGAATGCCTGCGAGTATGTCCTTAGAATTATTCTGGAAGACAAAGAACTGACCGTCATCGACAATGAGACGCAGATGGATTTCAGAAACATGCACGGCAGAGGTGTCGTGCTGGACTGTGTGGCAAAGGATAGAAGCGGACGCGTCATAAACGTCGAGATACAGCAAGACGATGAGGGGGCGCACCCGAAACGTGCCAGATACAACCTCGGGATGATGGATTCCAACGTGCTGGATACGGGAAAGAACTTCGATAAGCTCCCGGAGACCTACGTGATATTCGTCACGTTGAAAGACGCACTGGGGCACGGACTCCCGATAGCCCATATCGACCGGATAATCCGCGAGAACGGCAAGGAGTTCGGGGACGAGGAACACTTCATCTACGTGGATTCGAGCAAGGACGATGGCGGCGAGCTTGGAAGACTGATGCACGATTTCCGTGTGAAGGAAGCAAAGGATATGCAGGCGGGAGCATTGAAAGACCGCGTGCATGAACTGAAAGAGACCGAGAAAGGGGTGGAGCATATGTGCAAGGAAATGGAACAGCTTTGCGATGAAGCAAGAATGGATGAAAAAAAAGAAACCGCAAGGAACCTTAACGATATGGGGTTGCCAATCGAGCAGATTGCACAAGCGTTAAAGGTGAATGCCCAGATGGTGCAGGAGTGGCTTGCAGGTAGCGTTTCTACGGCAAGATAGATAACCACTTAGACGGCTTTACGGTTTTACGACTCTGCGGGTTTCTGGCTCGCAGGGTTTTTGAAAACAGGTAAATAATTTTGTTAATGAAAAACTCGTTACCAATGGGGACATAACCCAGTTGATAACGAGTTTTTTGTTTTGAAAGACGATAGTTTTGATTGCACACTGATTGCACACCTGCGTATTTTTTTGTTGTTTTATAGGTTGCTATATTGCCTTATATTGCCGGAAAATCGCTTATTTTTCGGCATATGGAAGGTTGTCGAAATCGAGTTTGAATAACGGATTAAAATGCCGAAAGCCTGTATTTATGCGGGTTTCCGGCATTTGTTTTATCAAAAGGCTCTAGTTTGGCTCTATTTGTGGGAACAATAAATGATAAATAGAAGAAATTTAATAAGGAGCATTATATGACCAAAGTGAATTTTTATGATAGCATTGATGATTCAATGCTAAAGTTTGCAGTTATTATTGCAAAACATAATGGAAAATGGGTATTCTGTAAGCATAGAGAAAGAAGTACATGGGAAGTGCCAGGAGGACATAGAGAACAAGGTGAGGATATTCTTGAAACAGCAAAGAGAGAATTGTATGAGGAAACAGGAGCCATTAATTTTGAGATAAATCCGATATGTATTTATTCTGTGACGGCGCCAGACAACTTTAATGGGAAAGAAACCTTTGGAAAGTTATTTTTCGCGGAGATACATACGTTTGAAAAAGATTTACATAGTGAGATAGAGAAAATAGCAATTATGAATGAACTACCGCTTAATTGGACATATCCGGAAATTCAACCAAGACTGCTAGAAGAAGCGAGACAAAGAGGATTTTTGCCTAAGAAGGATGAAATAAAATGGTTATTTTTTGATGTTGGTTCGACGCTGGTTGATGAAAGTAGCGTTTATGAAGATAGGATGAAAAAAATAGCTGAATTATCTGGTATAACTCCGCAACAAATTTATGAACATGCGATATCATTATACAGGAGAAATAAAAAAGGTGATTTAGAGATAGCAAAACAATTGGGGATAGAACTACCTAAATGGGAATCACAATATGAAAAGCTGTATACAGATTCTGAAAATTGCCTGAAAAGGTTAAGCAGAAATTATGAAATTGGTATAATCGCAAACCAACCATTAGGAACTTCTGAAAGATTAGAAAATCTCGGAGTGCGAAAATATATTGATTTAGTCATTGCATCAGCAGAAGAAGGTGTTTCAAAACCGGACAGACGTATATTTGAAATTGCTTTGGAAAGAAGTGGCTGTAAGCCGGAAAATGCTGTAATGATTGGTGACCGCATTGATAATGATATTGTACCAGCAAAACAGTTAGGAATGAAAACGATATGGATAAAACAGGGATTTGGAAGTTTGTGGACTGTAATGGACGAGAGTGAAAAAGCCGATATTGAAGTTAATAACTTATCTGACATTTTGAATTATCTATAGGAGGGAAAGTGAATGTTCAAGGTTGCTATACTACAAAAACGTCCTATTAATGAACAAATAGATAAGAATATTGAAACTATCATTATGGCAATGGAAGAGGCTTCGGAAAACCATGCAGATATTCTTTTATTGCCGGAATGTTTTATTACAGGATACGATTTGCCTATGTCATATGAAAAAAGTGTTGCAGATGATGATATGAGGATTACCAAAATATGTGAGTATGCTAAGAAATATAAAATAGGTGTAGTACTCACTGCATTTACAAAAGGTAGTAAGCAGCCGCAGAACTCAGCCTTTGTTATCAATAAATCGGGCAATATATTGATGAAATACTCTAAGGTGCATACCTGTGATTTCGCAGATGAAAGAGATGTTGAATCAGGGAAAGAATTTAAGGTGTGTGATTTTGAAGGAATACAATTAGGTATTATGATTTGTTATGACAGAGAGTTCCCAGAAAGTGCAAGAATACTGATGTTAAAAGGAGCTGAGGTTATTCTTGTCCCAAATGATTGCGGTTCTATGCAACCAAGAATCATGGCACTTTCTACAAGAGCTTATGAAAATATGGTTGCAGTTGCTATGGCAAATCCGAATGGAGATAATGCTGGATGTTCCTGCGCATATAGTCCAATTTGCTGGGATAGAAATGGAAAATGTGTTGATAACACAGTTTTGCTGGCTGATGATAAAACTGAGGGAATTTTTTATGCGGAGTTTGATATGGAAGCTATTAGAGAATACAGGAATCGGGAAATGTTAGGAAACACATTTCGTAAGGTAGAAGCATACAGTCCGTTGTTAAGTAAAGAAATCAAGAAACCATTTATAAGGGATGGGCAGAATAGATAAGCCAAGGGGAGAGTGCTTTATGTCGGTAATGGGCGTGTTTCCCATAAGCAGGCAGTTGAGAAAGCATATCAGGAATATGATATTTTTAACAAGACACAGCCGATAGAATCTGATTTTGATAAGATAGTAAAAGGATTGGAAAAGAAAATTTAATTTCTTTTCTGGATTATGTGATTATGATACAATTACGGAAAATAGTGTTTTATGAATCTGATCAATCGAATTTTTTGTGTAAAGGAGAACTTTATGAAAAAGATATTAGTGACAGGCGGAACAACTTTTGTAAGTAAATATGTGGCAGAATATTTTGTGAATGTGGGTTATGAAGTTTTTGTACTTAACAGAAATTCTAAGCCACAAGTTCAGGGTGTAAAACTCATTGAAGGAGATAGGCATAATTTGGGTGGTGTATTAAAGGATACATTCTTTGATGTTGTAGCGGATATAACAGCCTATAATGATAACGATATAATTGATTTTGTTAGGGAATTGGGTTCTTTTGATCAGTATATTATGATTAGTTCAAGTGCTGTTTATCCTGAGTATGGTGTTCAGCCATTCCTGGAAGAATCAGAGAAATCCGAAAATAAATTTTGGGGTTCATATGGAACCGATAAAATAGCAGCTGAAAAGGCATTACTTGAAAGAGTGAAAGATGCATATATATTAAGACCGCCTTATTTATATGGACCAATGAATAACGTGTATAGAGAGGCTTTTGTATTTGATTGCGCCTTGGCGGACAGAAAATTCTATTTACCTAAAGATGGCAGTATGAAATTACAATTCTTTCATGTAAAAGATTTATGCAGGTTGATGGAGGTAATAATTAAAGACAAGCCACAAGAGCATATTTTAAATGTTGGTAATGTTGAAGCAGTTTCTATTAAAGATTGGGTCACAAAATGCTATGAAAGCTTAGGAAAAATACCGGATTTTGTAAATGTTTATGAAGATATTGAACAGCGAAATTATTTCAGTTTTTACAACTATGAGTACTATTTGGATGTATCGCGTCAAAACAAAATATACCCAGAAACCATATCATTAGAAGACGGATTGAGAGATAGTGTTAAATGGTATTTGGAACATAGCACAGAAGTTAATAAGAAACCTTATTTTAAATATATAAATGAAAATCTAGTGGAGGATTAATTACAAAAGCTATCAAAGATTATCAGCGATTAAAGAAAGATGAAGCAGATCGGTTAGCGATTGGATGGGATGTAACGAGAGAACTTTCAAAAATAAACTATCGTATCCACACGGATGCAGTAAAAGAATTTTTGATAAGTTTCATTTGAAAATGGGGTTTGCGGAAGCAAATAGAATTATTTGTTTTACGAAAAGGTTAACAGATTTAGAGGAGTAGTATGTGATGGCGAAAAACTATGAATATAAAAAAGCAACCATAGCAGACATTGATGAACTTGTAAGGACTAGAATTATCGTCCTTCGTACTGCCAATAAACTATCGAATGATGTGGATATGTCATTGGTGGAAAAAGAATCCTATGAATATTATAAGAACGCATTAGAAACTGGTGAGCATATTGCATATCTGGTGTATGATAACGAAACCTTTATTGGCGCTGGTGGTGTCAGTTTTTATCAGGTTATGCCGACATATCATAATCCAACAGGTAAAAAGGCTTATATTATGAATATGTATACGGCATCGGCATATCGGAGACAGGGGATTGCATTTCATACATTAGATTTACTGGTAAAGGTTATAAGGAAACAGGGCGTATCACAGATTACTTTAGAGGCGACAGAGATGGGACGACCATTGTATGAAAAATATGGATTCGTAAAAATGGAAGATGAAATGGAGCTGATCAAATGACAAGAGTTTATTTCGTGCGTCACGCACAGCCGGAACACGAATGGGAAGAAGACAGGACAAGACCTTTGACGGAAGAGGGTAAGAAAGATTCTGCAATTGTGCTGGAATTTTTGAAGGACAAGAAAATAGATGCGTTTTATTGTAGTCCGTATAAACGTAGTATGGATACCATTGCAGAGGCAGCAGATTTTTTCACAAAAGAGATTATAACAGATGAGAGATTGAGGGAGCGCGAAAAAGGACCTGATGGAAACAATCACGGAATGTTCCAGAAACGATGGGCTGATCATAATTATCATGAAGAGGGTGGAGAGTCCATTGCTATGGTGCAAAATCGTAACATAGAGGCACTGAATGAGATTTTATCAGATAATACGGATAAAGATATTGTTATAGGAACCCATGGTACTGCCCTTAGTACGATATTGAATTTTTATGATAGTAATTTTGGCTGTGAAGATTTTCTGCGAATTATAGATTGGATGCCATATATTATCGAACTGGACTTTGAAAGCAGCTGTAACGAAATGGAATCTGAATGTCCAATCTACAGTTTTAAGTTGATTGCCAAACAGGAACATTGTTATATAGAGAAGGAATTTAAGGGGAAGCAGCGTGCGGATAAAAATTAATATTGTTTTATCTAAGGAGGATTGTAGTTATGCAATATGCAAGAAAATTAAGAAAAGGTGACAAAGTAGCGATTGTAAGCTTGTCAAGTGGAATGCTTGGTGAAGAATTCTGCAGTCATAATATTGAGATTGGCGTAAAGAGATTAAAAGAATATGGTTTGAAGCCGGTATTTATGCCAAATGCTTTGAAGGGTATTGAATATTTGCAAACTCACCCGCAAGCAAGGGCGAAAGACCTAAAAGATGCATTTCTGGATAATTCTATTGCAGGGATTATTTGTGCAATTGGTGGTGATGATACATACAGACTTTTGCCTTATCTGATGGAAGATGAAGAGTTTATAAAAGCGGTAGAGGAGCATCCAAAATTATTTACAGGATTCTCAGATACTACGATCAATCATTTGATGTTTTATAAACTGGGCTTGTCTACTTATTACGGACCAAACTTTATTTGTGATTTGGGAGAAATTGCAGATGAGATGTTACCATATACCAAAAGGGCATTTGAGAGTTATTTGGAAGGTAATGAATCTGATGAAATTATATCCAGTGATACTTGGTATGAAGAAAGAGAAGATTTTTCAAGAGCCGCAATAGGGACAGAAAGAAAAGCTCATAAGGAAGAACGTGGGTTTGAATTTCTCCAGGGAAGTGAAATTTTCCAAGGAGGATTATTAGGTGGATGTTTGGAAAGCCTTTATGATGTATTGACCAATAGCAGATATGAAGATGAAAAGGAAGTTTGTGAAAGATATGATCTGTTTCCAAATAGGGAAGAGTGGATTGGGAAAATTCTATTTATAGAAACCTGCGAAGAAAAACCGACTCCTGAATTGTTTGAAAGAGAAGTGTTATTACTGAAAGAAAAGGGAGTATTCGACGTGGTAAATGGTGTATTAGTTGGAAAACCACAGGATGAAGCTTATTATCAGGAATATAAAGATATTCTTATTAGAGTGATAGACAATGAGAAACTTCCGATCGTTTATAATGTGAATTTCGGACATGCTATGCCACGATGTGCGTTACAGTATGGTGCTGTTGCAAAGGTAGATATGAAGCAGAAAAAGATTTATGTGAATAGGTAGGGGCGAATACTATGGCTGTGTCATATAACAAATTATGGAAATTATTAGTGGATAAAAAATGAGCAAATCTGATTTGCGTAAAAAGGCAGAAATTGCTCCTAACACGATGACAAAATTACGTCGTGATGAAGAAGTAAGTCTTACAAAGGTTATTGATGTGGTATGTAAAATCATAGACGAAGTTTCATTTGCAGGGACTGATTCCGTTATGCATGGCACGATAGAAAAAATGGCAGAACACTGACAAAAAGTTATGGAAAATTTTCCTGATGAATTTATAAGTTCATCAAAGTAGTGAAACTCATGCAGGAATATGTTATACTAAAGGCAGACAAAGCTGGAGGATATATGGATGAACACCTGCAAGGCACTGTTATCTAAAATTATAAATAAAGATGCTTTTTACGAGCAGGAGGATGTGACGCAGAATATTTTTGCGTTCCGTGTGGTGGGAATCTGCATTTTATTCTATTCGTTTGTGATGATTCTGAACTGCCTGCATATTTTTATCGTGGATCAGGCGATTTTTACCAGAGGCTATGTGGCGGCATGTGTGCTGACACTGATTTATGGATTGCTGCTTGTGAAGATGGGGCTTGAGCACCCATTTACCAAGTATCTCAGCGTTACGGCCATCGGGTTGATCGTCATGGTCGCGAGTGCATCCCTTACCTACCATATGATCATTATTATGATGATCCCGATTATCATTGCAAGTATGTATACTTCAAAGAGACTGTCGGTTTATGCCTTTATATTTACAGTGGGTGGGATTACGATCAGTACTTATGTGGGCTATTATTTTGGGGTATGTGATGCAAACATGGCACTACTGACGGTGACATCACTGGATCATCTGCAGAAGGATGGTGTGTTTTTGCTCAACAAAGTAAACGAAAATCCTATGGTTACGCTGGCACTTTATTATGTGATGCCGCGATCGCTGATGGCGGTTGCATTTTATTATGTAAGTAACAGTGTAAACAGTATTGTGCGCAAGTCCATGGAAAATGCAATACGTATGGTACAGGCGGCTTCCATGGATGATATGACGGGACTTTACAGCAAAAATAAACTGCTTGAAACAGTGGAACATATGGAGCCAAAAGAACGCCCGGTTGCGGTTATTTATTGGGATGTCAACCAGTTGAAATATGTAAACGATACGTTTGGTCATTTGTACGGAGACCAGCTGATTGCCAAAATTGCGGGATCCATTCGGGCAGCAGTGACGAGTGAGGAAACCAATGCTTACCGTTACGGTGGGGATGAATTTCTTATGATTATTCCGGATGGGACACAGGAGATTGCAGAAGATGTCATTGAAAAGTGGAGGCAGGTGATGAAGCCGATTCAGAAAAACAGTGAGATTCCGGTATCTGCCTCCGTGGGATATGCTGTGGGAAAATATGAAAATATAATGGAACTGATCGAGATCGCAGATCAGAGAATGTATAAGGACAAACAACTACGCCGCCAGTAGCGGCGTATTTTATGGCTCAGAGGGATAACAGAACCAGAAAGGGGATAGAGAAAATTTGAAAACAAACAAATATGAAATAGATATGTGCAATGGTTCGATCATGGATAAACTGATCTCGTTTGCACTCCCACTCATGCTGTCTGGAATTTTACAGCTGATGTTCAATGCGGTGGATATCGTTGTTGTGGGGCACTTTACGGGAAAACAGGCACTGGCGGCAGTGGGATCGACCACGGCACTCATCAACGTGTTCACCAATCTGTTTATCGGAATTTCGCTGGGGGCTAACGTGCTTGCGGCACGTTTTTTTGCGTCCGGCAGGGAAAAAGAAATGTCAGACACGGTACATACCGCCATTCTGCTGGCACTGATCAGCGGAATTCTCATGGCAGGAATCGGGGTAATCAGTGCAAAAGGTGCGCTGCTTCTTATGGGAACGCCGGACAATGTCATTGCACAGTCAACCCTTTACATGCGGATTTATTTTCTGGGGATGCCGTTTTTTATGCTCTATAATTATGGGGCAGCGATTCTGCGTGCGGTGGGAGATACCAAGCGGCCGTTGTTGTTTCTGGTGATTTCCGGATGTGCCAATGCGCTGCTGGATCTGATTCTTGTGATCGGTTTTCATCTGGGTGTGGCAGGCGTAGCTACTGCGACGATTACGGCACAGATGATCTCCTGCATTCTGGTTTTGTTATGCCTGTACCGCACCGACAGCTGCTATCAGCTGCGCTTTTCGAAGCTGAAAATAAAAAAGGTTTATCTGCTGCAGATTTTTCAGGTGGGAATTCCTGCCGGGATTCAAAGTACGGTTATTAACTTTTCAAACGCGCTGCTGCAGTCTTCCGTGAATTCCTTCGGAGATACGGCGATGGCGGGGTATACAGCGGCAAATAATATTTTGGGATTTTTGTATATGTCGGTAAATTCCATTACACAGGCATGTATGAGTTTTACGAGTCAGAATTATGGTGTGGGAAAATATAAACGTATGGATCGTGTGCTGATCGACTGTCTGATTCTTACGGTCAGTGTTCCCCTGCTGCTGGGATGTGGCGCATGGCTTTTCGGACCGCAGGTACTTAGTATATATACGAGAGAAAAGGATGTGATCGAGAGTGGCATGGAGATTCTTGCCATTACAACAGTGCCGTATTTTTTGTGTGGCATTATGGATCTGTTTCCCGGAGCACTGCGGGGGATGGGACATTCGGCAGTGCCGATGATCCTGTCGGTGATCGGTACGGTCGGAACGAGAATTCTCTGGATTTTTGGATTTTTCCCACATCACAAATCGTTGTACTTCCTGTTTATTTCTTATCCGGCATCCTGGATCATCACGATTGTGATGCAGGTCATCTGTTTTTATTTTGTGAGAAAAACGGTGCGCAGGGAATTGATGCGGGGATAAAACGCAGCGTAAAAAATGTGCCCAAAAATCGGAAACGATTTTTGGGCATTTAGTTTCTTGAAGGAAGAAAAAGAACATGCTACTATAATGGAAACTGAAATAAAGAAAATAGTTTCCTTCCGGCAGAAAGGATGAAAAGAATGAATAAAGAACTGAAAGAGAACATTATGCAGGGAACGTTGCAGGCATTCAATCAAAAGGGTTTGAAATTTACGATGGATGATATTGCAAAGATTTTAGGGATCAGTAAAAAAACGATTTATCAAGTGTTTCGTGATAAGGAGGCTTTGTTTCTGGAAACGGTGGACTATTTGTTTGACCGGATCAAGGACAGTGAGCAGAAGATCGTAGAGAATCAGGAGATGGATACCCTGCAAAAGATTCACACAATCCTTGGTGTGATGCCGGAATGTTATCAGGATGTGGATTTTCGACAGTTATATCAGTTAAAAGAAAAATATCCGGAGATTTATCATCAGGTGGAAGTACGGCTCGAAACAGGCTGGGAAACGACCATTGCTCTGTTGGAACAGGGCATGCAGGAAGGTGTGATCCGTCCGGTCCGGATTCCGATTTTAAAGATGATGCTGGAAGCATCGTTAGAGCAGTTTTTCCAGCGCGATATCCTGCTGCAGAATGAAATTACTTATGCGCAGGCATTGCAGGAGGTTGTCGGGATTCTGATGTATGGAATTGCTTCGGAGAGGTAAAACGAAAGGGGAGCATAAAGAAGCATGGAGAGGTTGTATTGGAACAATGACTGGAAGTTTGCCGAAACATGGGAAGAAGCCATGAAAGAGGCAGTATATCCGGAAAATGAGATGGAGGATGTGCGGCTGCCGCATACCTGCAAAGAGCTTCCGTATCATTACTTTGATGAGCATGCGTATCAGATGCTGTGTGGATATCGCAGACATTTTATGGCGCCGGAAGCGTGGCAGGGGAAAAGTGTGGAACTGACCTTTGAGGGCGTGGCGCATGATGCGGTTGTTTATGTCAATGGGACAGAAGTGAAAGCGCACCATTGCGGTTATACGGCATTTTCCGTGGAACTTGCAAAATACCTGAAATATGGGGAGGACAATGTACTTGCGGTGCGTGTCGACAGCCGGGAAAATTTGAATATTCCGCCGTTCGGATATGCCATAGATTACATGACTTTTGGCGGGATGTATCGTGAGGTTTACGTGCAGGTGAGAAATAAGACACATCTTGCAGATGTATTTGTCAAGCCACAGATACATCCTCTGCAGGTGACTACAGAGATTACGGTACAGAATATTTCGGATGGGATAACGTTGCAGCAGGAAATCCGCAAAAAAGGCGAGGGTGCATATAGTCCCCTGGGAAAAAAGCCGGTAAAACAGACAAATGTGCAAACCGTTTTTCCGGTGCAGGAGATCTGTTTGTGGGAACCGGAAAATCCATATTTGTATGAAATCCGTACGAGTTTGTGGAAAAATGGGGAAATGATAGATGCGCGTGTGGATATCACAGGGTTTCGGGAGGCCGGATTCCGAAAAGATGGTTTTTATCTGAACGGAAAGAAACTGCGGCTTCGTGGGTTAAACCGTCATCAGAGTTATCCGTATGTGGGATATGCAGCGCCGGCATCCATGCAGATTTTCGATGCCGATATTCTCAAAAAAGAACTTGGCGTGAATGCTGTGCGCACTTCCCATTATCCGCAGTCGCAGGATTTTATCCGTCGTTGTGATGAAATTGGTCTGCTTGTGTTTACCGAGTTTCCGGGGTGGCAGCACATCGGGGATGAAGAATGGAAGCGGCAGGCGGTGCAGAATTTAAAGGAAATGATCGTGCAGTACCGCAATCATCCTTCCATTATTCTCTGGGGCGTGCGGATTAATGAATCACAGGATGACGATGTTTTTTACAGGGAAACAAACCGGGTGGCACATGAACTGGACGATACGCGGGCAACCGGCGGAGTGCGGATGCTAAAGAAAAGCCATCTTCTGGAGGATGTTTATACATACAACGATTTTCTTCACGATGGCAGACATCCGGGGTGTGAATTGAAACGAAAAGTTACACCGGATATGAAAAAGCCGTATCTGATCAGTGAGTATAACGGGCATATGTTTCCGACCAAGCCGTTTGACGATGAGGAACACCGGACGGAGCATGCAATCCGTCATGCAAATGTATTGAATGCGGTGGCACAGGAGCCGGACATTGCAGGAAGTTTTGGCTGGTGTATGTTTGACTATAATACGCACAAGGATTTTGGCAGCGGTGACCGGATCTGTTACCATGGCGTGATGGATATGTTCCGCAACCCGAAACTTGCGGCGGCGGTGTATAGCAGTCAGCAGGAAGATACACCGGTTTTAGAACTGAGTTCTTCGATGGATATCGGAGAGCATCCGGGCGGAAATCGCAGCGGAAACTGGATGATTACAAATGCGGATGCTGTGCGGATGTTCAAAAACGGCAAATTGATCAAAGAGTATCATCGGGAGGACTCCCCATATCGTGCACTGGCGCATGGACCGATTCCTGTGAATGACTTTATCGGAAATGCGATTGTCGAAAATGAGCCGATGAAACCGAAACAGGCCAGACTGATGGGGCAGCTGCTTAACATGACGGCGTATTACGGGCTGAACAATCTTCCGGCAAAGTTCTACCTTCTGGCATTGCGGCTGATGGTCTGCTATCACATGAAACCAAAGGATGCGGTTGCGCTTTACACACGTTATGTCGGGGACTGGGGGACGACTTCCACGGTCTATAAGTTTGAGGCTGTCAGGGACGGAAAAGTGGTAAAGACTGTGATCAAGGAGCCGATGCAGCAGGCACATCTGGAGGTGAAGGTAAGTGCACATAACCTGACCGAAGGCAGAACCTATGATATGGCGGCGGTTCGTATCCGGGCGCTGGATGAAAATGGAAATGTGCTGGGTTTTTTCAATGAACCGGTGCAGTTTGAAGTGAAAGGTGTTCTGGAACTGATCGGTCCAAAGACCATATGTTTACAGGGAGGTATGGGTGGTACTTATGTAAAGACGACCGGACAGGCCGGAGAAGGAATTTTGATAATTGAAAATGCGCAGACGGGGAAAATCTGTGAACATTTTCAGGTGGCACGGGAAGAGTAAGGGGGAAATACAATGAAATTATCTGCAAAAGAAAAAACGGCATTCGGCCTGGGGGCTGTCGGAAAAGATATGGTATATATGCTTTCGGCGAGCTATATTCTGTATTATTATCAGGATGTTCTCGGAGTAAGCGCGATGGCAATGGGAATTATTCTCATGGCAGCGCGGGTGTTTGATGCATTTAACGATCCGATTATGGGAGTAATTGTTGCAAAAACCAGAACACGCTGGGGAAAATTCCGTCCATGGCTTCTGGTTGGAACCCTGTGCAATGCGATCGTGCTGTATCTGATGTTTGCCGCACCGCCGGCATGGAATGGAAGTGGGATTGTGGCATATGCAGCCATTACTTATGTTGTGTGGGGAGTTACCTATACCATGATGGACATTCCTTTCTGGTCGATGATTCCGGCATTTACAGAAGGCGGAAAAGAGCGCGAAAATTTAACAACTATGGCGCGTTCCTGTTCGGGTGTCGGTTCCGCTCTCGTTACGATTATTACGATGAAATGTGTGTATATGCTGGGACAGGGAAATGAGCGCACGGGTTTCCGCTGGTTTGCACTTATTGTTGCGGTATTGTTTGTGCTGTTTATTACGATCACCTGTCTGACGATCCGGGAAAAATCCACGGTTCATATGGAAACACCGACCGTACGGCAGATGTTTTCGGCGCTGATTCACAACGATCAGGCAATGACGGTTGTCATCACCATTGTACTGATTAACTGCTCTTTGTATATTACGTCCAATCTGCTGTTGTATTTTTTCAAGTATGATGTGAGTGGGGAGAGCTGGTATAACAGCTATACACTTTTCAGTACATTTGGCGGAGCGGTACAGATTTTGTCCATGATGGTATTGTTTCCGCTGCTGCGGAAGTTTATGAGCAGTATCCGTGTGTTCTACCTGAGCTTTGGAATGGCAATCGCAGGGTATGCGATTCTGCTTGTGCTGATGATTGGCGGTCATACTGTGCTTGGAGCCCTGGTGGTGCCGGGCTTTTTGATTTTTGCGGCATTTGGCATGCTGACTGTGCTTACCACGGTATTTCTGGCAAATACGGTAGATTATGGGGAAATGAAAAATCACCGCCGTGATGAAAGTGTGATTTTTTCCATGCAGACGTTTGTTGTGAAACTGGCTTCGGGAGTTGCCGTGCTGATCGCAGCGATCTGTCTGTCTCTCTGTAACCTCAAGCAGGATACAAGTGCGGCGGTTGTTGCGCGTGCAGCGGATTCTTCGGTGCTGGGACTGCGGCTGACGATGGCGGGAATTCCGATGATCGGTCTTTTCATCGCGGTATTGGTATTTCGGAAAAAATATATTTTGACAGAGAAAAAGCTGCAGGAGATTAATGCAGCAATTAAAAATCAGGAGAACTGCTAAAAGAAAGGATGACAGCTATGATTCGTAAAATTGGACAGGCATTCGTACTGGATACGGCACATACAACATATGCATTTTCCATTCTGCCGGGGGGACATCCGGAGCATCTGTATTACGGGAGAACTATTCATATCGAGCATCCGGATGATCTTGAAATTCTTGTGGAAAAGCATGTGTTTGCACCGGGAAATGTGAATATCTGTGAAAAAGAGCATGCCGGTTTTTCGCTGGAGGATGTGCGGCTGGAAATGTCTTCGTACGGAAAGGGCGATATCCGTGAGCCGTTTGTTGAGGCCATTCTTTATGATGGGGCAAAGACTCTGGATTTCCGCTATGAAGATGCCGTTATTACTGGGAAAAAAGATGCGCTGGACGGACTTCCGGGTTCCTATGGAAGTGCGGGAGAAGTGCAGCAGCTGTGTGTGACAATGGTGGACCGGCAGTATGATCTGAAGCTGTTGCTCTACTACTATGTCTATGAGGCGGCAGATGTGATCGGACGGAGTGCGAAGATCGTCAATGCCAGCAGTCAGGATGTACAGCTTACGCGTCTGATGAGTCTGCAGCTGGATTTTGATGACAGTGATTATATTTTTACGACATTTCGCGGCGCATGGGCGCGGGAGATGCACCGCTGTGACCAGACGCTGACCGGTGGCAGAATTGTCAATGATTCTTTTACCGGAACCACGTCGAGCCGGGCAAATTCGTTTGTGATGCTGAGCCGTCCGAAAACGGGAGAAGATCAGGGAGACTGCCTGCTGGGCATTGTGCCGGAGGATCCCCAGGTGATGCTGTGCGCCAACCAGGGCCAGCCCCTCATTCTCCGGGCCAGCCGGGGCGCCGCCGTCGCCTATCTCAACATTGCCAAGCGCCTGCTTGGCCAGAAGGCCCCCCTTATGAAAATACGATAAGCGCAACACGCTGTGGAAGAGAGGTTAGTACGATGAATATTGCCCTGATGAGCCATGACCGGAAAAAAGAGCTGATGGTGCAGTTCTGCATTGCCTACTGCGGCATTCTCTCCAAGCATACCATCTGCGCCACCAACACGACTGGCCGCCTGGTGGCCGAGGCCACCGGCCTGCCTGTCCAGCTCTTCCTCTCCCACGAGCACGGCGGCAGCCAGCAGATCGGCGCCCGCATCGCCTACAACGAGATCGACATGGTGCTTTTCTTCTCCGACCCCCAGTCCAATGATCTGGACGCGGATCTGAAGTATATCACCACCCTCTGCGACCAGTACAACATCCCTTTCGCCACCAATGTGGCCACGGCGGAGATCCTCATCCACGGCCTGGAGCGGGGGGACCTGGACTGGCGCGATATCATCAACCCCAAGACCAAGCCCTTTACCGCCTGAGCCGTAGCTCGTTCCGTCCCCCCGCTCCAGGACGCCGCCTACGGGCGGCGCGGCGGCGTATGCCGCCGAAGGCCGACGAAATTTAGTTCCGGCGGTCGCAAATAAAATCATCAGGGTCCCCGCACGGTGCAAGGCACCGGGTGGGGCGCGGGGGGATCTGGACTGGCGCGACATCGTTAACCCAAAAACCAAGCCCTTTACCGCGTAACTGGGCGGTTCCCGGTTGACTTTTTCCCCGCTTTGGGGTAGTATTGTGGAGCAAAAACCGCCCTGACGGGGCAAGTACCGCCCACACCGCCGCAGCAGAGAAGGACGCCTCCGGCTGAAAGCGTCCGCGGCAGGAGGCCGGGAGACGGCCTTACCAGCGGGCCCGGAGACGGGTGTGGTCCCCTTCCCGCAACAGAAGGACAGAGGGAGCGGAATTCCGCTCTGAACATGGGTGGCACCACGAAAGCAGGCGCTTTCGTCCCGTGGAAGGGGACGAGAGCGCCTTTTTACGGCCCAACCTGCGGCCTCTGAATCCCCCGCCGCCCGGTAGGGGCCGACGCCCCAGGGCGGCCTCTCTTGCCCCTCTGGGGCAATTCACCTTCTGCCCACATCGGCCCGGCCATTGTGGAGACGGGACGCACCCTGTCCGGCTTCATGGCACTGCTGACCCCAGCGGGTC
>ENA-OPSG01000640-OPSG01000640.1-human-gut-metagenome-genome-assembly--contig:-NODE-640-length-21329-cov-8.308922_pt1 | contig 21329 bp, 28 predicted proteins | sample MGYA00241454_ERZ501900 | MGnify/ENA primary metagenome ERZ501900 (study PRJEB25962, sample SAMEA2042225) | human gut metagenome | biome: human gut; feature: human-associated habitat; material: faeces... | reverse complement strand
ACAGCGAGATTTGCTCGGCTCACTTGCTTTAATTTTTCATCTAAAATTTAGAATGCAAGTTCACTTATTTTTTAGTGACATTACAATCTAATACAATTATTTTCTTTATACCTGTTAAAATTGCTTGGTATAGTTAGTCTTTTGTAAGAAACAAGGCTCATTTACTTCCAAAAGATCAACTATATAACCTGTAAAGTTGGCAAAAAGGCACTCCAAATTCACAAGAGTGCCTATTATTTTTTTAATATCAAAGAATAGTATTAACTATTTTACTTCTACTTCTGCTCCAGCAGCAGTTAATTTTTCTTTTATTGCATTAGCTTCATCTTTTGGTGCAGCTTCTTTAATTACTCCACCTTTATCAACTAAGTCTTTAGCTTCTTTTAATCCTAATCCAGTGATAGCTCTAACTTCTTTAATTACAGCTATTTTATTTCCACCAGCACTCTTTAATACTATATCAAATTCAGTTTTTTCTTCAGCAGCTTCTGCTGGTCCTCCTGCAGCAGCCACAGCTACTGGTGCAGCAGCAGTTACTCCAAAATGTTCTTCTAGTGCAGATACTAATTCTTTTAATTCTAATACTGTCATAGCTTCTAAATCAGCTATAAATTGTTCTTTATTAAATGCCATTATTATTTTCCTCCTTAAATTTCATAAGTTTTAATTTTTAATATTTTTTATTCAGCAGATTTTTCTTTTTTGTCTGCTATTGCAACAGTTGCATAAGCAAGTTTTCTGATTGGTCCTAACATAGAATTTAGTAACATAGATAGTAATTGTTCTCTTGAAGGTAATTTAGCTAATTCTTCAACTTCTTTAACACTTACTTTCTTTCCTGTTAAGTAACCACCTTTAATTTTAAATACATCTAGCTTTGCCTTAGCTTTTTCTTTTGCTAAATTAAACACTGCTTTTGCAGGTACTGCTGGATCATCATATCCAAAAGCAAAAGCTGTTGTTCCTTCTAATATTTCATCAAAGTTGTCTTCAACTCCAGATTCTTTAAGAGCTATTTTAAATAATCTATTTTTAGCAACTAGATATTCAGCTCCATTTTCTCTCATTTGTTTTCTTAATGAAGTTTCTTCATTAACTTTAATACCTTGATAATCAACAAAAACAACTGATTGAGCTTTTTTAATTTTTTCAACTAATTCTGCTACAAGTTCTTTTTTAACTTGAGTTGCCATATTGATTCACCTCCTCTTTTTTCTAAAAATATACCCCTATCGCAAAGACAGGGGGTTGAGTTTTGAGGTTAGTATATCTAACTTCCAACCTCGGTAGGTTATTTAAGGATTATATATCCCCCTACGGTCTTTGGTTTGGATTTATATTTAATTTAATTATCCAACAATTTTACCAACTATAGCAGGATCCATTTTTACTCCTGGTCCCATAGTTAATGACACAGCAACTGTTCTTAGGTATTGTCCCTTAGAAGAAGCTGGCTTTAATCTAATTATTTGATCCATAAATGTTCTGAAATTTTCTTCAATCTTATCTAAATCAAAATCAACCTTTCCAATAGGTGCATGAATAGATCCTAATTTATCTATTCTAAATGCAAGTTTCCCTTTTTTAAATTCAGATACTGCTGCTGCTATATCAGGTGTTACAGTTCCTGATTTAGGGTTAGGCATTAAACCTTTTGTTCCTAATATCTTACCTAATCTTCCAATTTTAGGCATCATATCTGGTGTAGCAATTACCAAATCAAAATCTAACCAACCTTGTTGAATTTGGCTGATATATTCTTCAGCTCCAGCATAATCTGCACCAGCTGCTAATGCTTTTTCTACATTTTCACCAGAAGTGATTGCTAATATTTTTACACTTTTACCAGTTCCATGAGGTAAAACAACTGTCCCTCTGATTTGTTGATCAGCATGTCTTGGATCTACTCCAAGTCTTAATGCTACTTCAACAGTTTCATTAAATTTTGCAGTTTTAGTTTTTTGAACAAGTTCAAGTGCTTCTCTTATATCATAAAGTTTTCCTATTTCAACTAATTTAGCTACTTCTAAATATTTTTTTCCTCTATGTTTTGCCATTATTAAATTTCCTCCCTTTGTGGCTTAACGAGTAAACTCTACCACTAAATTATCACACAATTAGTCTTCTATTTTTATTCCCATAGATCTTGCTGATCCTGCAATTATCTTCATAGCTGTTTCTATAGATGAAGCATTTAAGTCAGGCATTTTTGTTTCAGCTAGTTCTTTTAACTTTGCAGTAGTGATTTTTCCTGCAACTTCTTTTTTAGAATTTTTGGCTGCAGATGTTATTCCAGCAGCTTTCTTTAATAAGTCTGATGCAGGTGGAGTCTTTAATATAAATGTGAAAGATCTGTCACTAAAAACAGAAATTTCAACAGGAATTATCCATCCAGCCTTATCTTGAGTTTTACCATTAAATGCCTTACAAAATTCCATTATATTTACACCATGTTGTCCTAATGCTGGTCCAACTGGTGGAGCAGGGTTCGCTTTACCTGCTGGTAATTGTAGTTTTATTATTTGAATTACTTCTTTTGCCATTTTTTAAATTACACCTCCATAAGATTGTGTATACTACACTTTTAAAACACCATCTACTTCAATTTCAACTGGTGTCATCCTTCCAAAAATATCAACCATTACTTTAACTCTACCATGTTCATGATCTATTTCAGCAACTTGTCCTTCTTGATCTTTAAATGAACCTTTTAAGATTTTTACATAATCTCCTTCTGTAAAGTCAACTTTTATAGTTTCTTTAGGTGTCTTTACACCTATTATATTGAATATATTTTTTACTTCTTCCTCTTCCATAGGAATAGGATCTGATCCAACTCCTACAAACCCAGTAACACCATTGGTATTTCTTACTTCATACCATACACGAGGATCTACTTTATAGCTTATACCTTGTTCGTTTTCTTCTCTTGTTGCTTCCATTTCAAGCATAACATAAGCAGGGAAAAGTTTTCTATAAACTTTTTTAGGTTTCCCTCTAACAATCTCTGTCAACTCTTCTTCTGGAACCAATATATTAGTTACAACTTCTTTGAAACCTAATGTTTCCATTTTTTGTTCAAGATCTGTTTTTACTTTTTTTTCATATCCAGAATAAGTATGAATCATAAACCACTTTCTGACATTTTCTACACTCATATTAATGCCTCCAAAAAGTTTAAGGCTCTCACTGCAAGAATATCAAAAACTCCAAGATAGATAGATACAAAAACAGTCATGGTTACAACCCATAGAGTAGAATGAATAACTTCTGTTTTTGAAGGCCATTCAACTTTTGAGTATTCCATTTTAACCTTTTGAAATAAATTCATGCTATCTCCTTTCAATCAATAAAAGTGGCAGGTCAAGAGGGACTCGAACCCCCAACCCTCGGTTTTGGAGACCGATGCTCTACCAATTGAGCCATTGACCTGCAAGTGTTGTTAACTAAATTTTCATCCTACTTTTTTGTTTCTTTATACAAAGTATGTCTCTTTAATACTGGATTATACTTCATCATTTCTAATCTTTCTGGATGAGTCTTTTTGTTTTTTGTTGTAGTATAGTGTCTTAACTTTGTTTCTGTACATTCTAATATCACTTGTACTCTCATCTGCATTCCTCCTATTAAATTGTATTTTCTAATCTTATATAGCTCATACAATTCTACTCAACTAAACGAAGAAATCTTTTGATTTAAATTCTTCACAATCTACATCAAAGTGTAAACTATTTATCAAAAACAAGTCCACTCTTTAACGGTATCTTCAATGATCCTCCCATAATTTAATATGGTACGCGAGTTTTTCCTGTATTCTGCTTTCTAAGACTTTGTTATTTTAGCACACTTTTCAAATAGTGTCAACAAATAAAAATTTAATTTTGTTTTGCTTTGCAGTTTTTACATATACCTTTAAAATAGATATGCTTTTCTTCAATATCACAACCTAACAATTCTGGACTCTTACTATAATCAATACTTAGCTCAACATCAAATACTGCCCCACAACAAGTACATTTAAAATGTCCATGAGTATGAGTCAATAAATCATATCTTGTTTCATTTTCTTCTATAACTATAATAGAAACCAATTTTTTCTCTATAAATAAATTTAAAGTATTGTACACTGTTGTCTTAGATAGAGTTGGTATCTCTGTACACAATGCTTTATATATAGTGTCAACTGTTGGATGATTATGATTATCTAACAAATATTGAAATATTTTCATTCTTTGATAGGAAGGTTTTATATTATGTTCTTTTAGGTAATTTCCTATATCACCTGTATGTAATTGTAATTCCATCTTCTTCCCCTTTCTAATTAAAAAACATTTTTATAAACTTAACTTGATTGGTTATATATTATATTAGAACTCTTTATATGTCAAGTAGTTTTCTAATAAAAATAGTTCGTTACTAGCCAGATTTCTTAACAGATAAAAATTAAGAATTTACTGCAAATTCAACCAACTCGCTAACAAGTTATCTCAAACATGTTGAGATTTGCTCGGCTCATTCTATTTAATTTTTATTTTAAAATCTGGAATGTAACTCACTTATTTTTATTTGCCTATTTATAAGGTTTTTCTCATCATATATCTATGAATACCTTCTCCATATTCATCTTTTAAAAATTTTTCTTGTATATATCCATGTTTTTTATATAAATTTATTGCAATTTCATTTTCAGGTGCAACTGTTAGTTCTATTTCTTTATAGTCTAAATCTTTTAAAATTTTTTCTGTTTCATTTAAAATATAGTTTGCATAACCTTTGTGTCTATATTTTTTTAAAGTTGATATTCCATACAAAAATAAAGACTTTTTATTAAAAATTTGCATATATTCAACTATACATACTATCTTATTATCCTCTTCTATAACAAAAACCATACCATATCTAATAAGTGCCTTTACTATCCAAAGGTCAACATTTCCTGCTCCTTCAAATGCTTCCTGTTCTATCTCTACAATTTTTTTCATCACTTCAAAATTAGGATTTTTTATATGAACAAGTTTCATAAGTCCTCCTTTCATTTTCACTTATTTTTTATAATTATAACATTAAGTAAGAAGAAAACAAAAAAGGATTAACTCCTTTTTAGAAATTAATCCTTTTAACATTTATCAATAATTTATATTAAGCTGCTTTTTTAATATACTTCTTATAAAATTCATCAACATAGATGGCTATTGCATTATCTCCTGAAACATTTATAGCAGTACCAAAACTATCTTGTGTTATATATAAAGCTATCAATAATGAACCTAATGGACCTTGTGCATCTATTCCTATTAAGAATAAGAAAGGTAAAGCACTCATAACTGCTCCACCTGGTGCACCCGGTGCTGCAACCATAGCAATTCCAAGCATACATAGGAATGGGAACATCATTCCAAGAGAATGAGGCATACCATTTAATAATAAAACTCCCATAATACAACTTGTCAAAGTTATCATACTTCCTGATAAGTGAATAGTTGCACATAGAGGAACAACAAAATCAACTATTTCAGGGCTTGTTCCATTTTTCAATCCACATTGAATATTTACAGGTATAGTTGCAGCTGATGATTGAGTTCCAACAGCTGTAAAATATGCTGGTATTTGATTTTTTATAAGAGTAAATGGATTTTTCTTTGATATTCCACCAGCAATAGAAAACATAACAAGCATATAGATATAGTGCATAGCAAATATACATAGATAAATAGCTAAAAATACACCAAGAACTTTAAATACTATTCCAGAATATGCCATTTCACTAAATATTCCTAAAATATGGAAAGGTAGTAATGGAATTACAAATCCTGATAATACTTTTGAAATAATTTCTTCATATTCACTAAATAACTTAAATGTTATTTCACCTTTCTTTTGACTTCTCATAACACTGATAGTAATACCCATCATAAATGCAAAAACTATTGCAGCTGTAACATCTATTGGTGGTTTTAAAGGAATTGTAAAATATGGAGCAACATCTTTTCCTTCAAAATTTATTCCTGATGAAATTCCTGAAATTAATTTAGGATATAGATTAGCAGCAACTGTGTATGAAAATGTTCCTGCAACTATTGTTGAAACATAGGAAACAACAGCTGTAAATCCTAAAAGTTTTCCTGCACCCTCTGTAAGTTTTGCTATTCCTGATACAACAAATCCCACTATCATTAGTGGTATAAAGAATGATAGGAATAAGCCAAAAAATGTACTGAAAGTTTTAAAAATTCTTACAAACCAAAGTGGTAAAAATTGTCCAATTAATATACCAACAATTATTGCAATAATTAACCTTGGCACTAAACCTAATTTTTTACTCATAACGCTCCCTCCTTAAAGTTTTTAAATTATTTATATTTATATAGAACAGTCTATACTATATATAAATAATTTCTTTTATTTTATTTTATTAATGATAAATTTATCACAATTTTCTTATTAAGTCAAGCATATTATTATAATCTATTATTTTTTTCTTCCCTATGCAATGTTACCCAAAAGTGTTATAATTAAAGAAAATGAATTTAGGAGGGAAAAATGAAAAAAATAGATTTAGATTATTCAAAAGTTTTTAATTTTATTAGCAATAATGAATTAAATCAAATGAAAATTTTAGTTGATGAAGCTGCACATAAATTACATAATAAAAGTGGTGCAGGAAATGATTTTTTAGGTTGGCTCGATTTACCTATTAATTATGATAAAGAGGAATTTTCAAGAATAAAAAAAGCCAGTGATAAAATAAAATCTGATTCAGAGGTTTTAGTTGTTATTGGTATTGGAGGTTCATATTTAGGAGCAAGAGCAGTTATAGAATGTCTTAGCCATAGTTTTTTTAATTCTTTAAATAAAGAAAAGAGGAATGCCCCTGAAATATACTTTGCAGGACAAAACTTATCAGGAAGATATTTAAAAGATTTAATAGAAATTATTGGAGATAGAGATTTTTCAGTAAATGTAATTTCTAAATCTGGTACAACAACTGAACCAGCAATAGCTTTTAGAGTATTTAAAGAACTTTTAGAAAATAAATATGGAGAAAAAGCAAAGGGTAGAATCTATGTTACAACTGATAAAAGCAAAGGTGCTTTAAAAAAACTTGCAGATGAAAAAGGCTATGAAGAATTTGTCATTCCAGATGATGTAGGTGGAAGATTTTCTGTTCTAACAGCAGTTGGTTTACTTCCAATAGCAGTTGCTGGGATAAATACAGATGATTTAATGAATGGTGCAAAAACAGCGAGAGAAGATTATTCAAAAGATTTTTCAGATAATGATTGCTATAAGTATGCAGCAATAAGAAATATACTATATAAGAAGAACTATAATATTGAAATTTTAACTAACTATGAGCCAAGATTTCACTATATTTCTGAATGGTGGAAACAATTATATGGAGAATCTGAGGGCAAAGATAAAAAAGGTATTTTCCCTGCTTCTGTTGATTTAACAACTGATTTACACTCTATGGGGCAATATATACAAGATGGTAGAAGAAACTTATTTGAAACTATATTAAATGTTGAAAACTCTGACAAAGATATAGTTATTAAAAAAGAAACAGAAGATTTAGATGGACTTAATTACTTAGAAGGAAAAGGTCTTTCTTTTGTAAATAATAAGGCTTTTGAAGGAACTTTACTTGCTCATATAGATGGTGGTGTCCCTAATTTAGTTATAAATATTCCAGAACTTACTGCTTTTAATATAGGATATTTAATTTATTTCTTTGAAAAGGCTTGTGCTATAAGTGGTTATTTATTAGAAGTTAATCCTTTTAATCAACCTGGCGTAGAATCATATAAGAAAAATATGTTTGCTCTTTTAGGTAAGAAAGGCTATGAAGAATTATCAAAAGAATTAAATGAAAGATTAAAAAAGTAAATAAAAAAGGCTATTGCAAACTATAGATTAATTTGCAACAGTCCCTTCTTAATTTATGATTATTCTGCTATTTTAACTTCATTTTCTTTCTGTACTTGTTGTTCTGTTGTTGCTTTCAACATTTCAGCTCTTTCTTCATCTTCTTTTAATATTCTTGCTCTTACTCTGTCCAGTACCTCATAAGCTTCTTTTTCTTTTTCTGGTGTCATTCTTGGAGCTGCTGTTTCAACAAAAACTTGATTTTGATTAGAAGTTCCATCTGTTGTTTGCTCTGTTACTATTTCAGATTGACCTTCTGATTGTTTTTGAGCCTCTTCAATTTCTTGTTGTGCTTTTAATTTTTCTTGTTCTTCTTTTTCTATCCTAGCTCTTGCTCTGTCCAATGCTGCATATGCTTCTTTTTCTTCTTCTGGTGTCATTCTTGAAGATGAAGAAGTTTGAGCAGAAACAACAGAAGTTTCACTTTGACTAGAATTTTCTACCATTACTTGTTCCTGTTGTTGTTTTTCTCTTTCTTCCATTCTTTCTCTCATTTTATCAGCATCAGCCTCTGCATATGCTAATGATGATAAAGCTACTGAAAATAATAAAATACCCAATAATTTCTTTTTCATTTTTGCCTCCTAAGTCTAATTAATACTTTTAATAATTTTGTTAATACTTTTAGTTTAGTATTAATAAGTTTTTTAATAGTTTGTTGTATTATTTTTATGTCCCCTCAACTATTAAACCCTCTTTGTAACTTAGTTCTAAATTTTGTTCCTAAGAATTATCTCTACTTTTGTCCTCATTTCCATTCTAAGATAAAATTTATAATTATAAAGTATAGTATATTTATTCCCTCTTGTCAAATTTAAGACTAAAATTTTACTTGATTTATTTTTAAAAATATAGCACAATTTAAAAATAAAAAGTGAAAGGGGAAAATTATGAAAACATATATTATAGATTTAGATGGAACTATGTATAGAGGAAATACAAATATAGATGGTGCTAGAGAATTTATTGATTATCTCCACTTAAAAAATCTTCCCTATATATTTTTAACAAATAATGCAACAAGAACAAAAAAACAAGCTAAGGAGCATATGTTAAATCTAGGATTTAAAGACATAAAGGAAGAAGATTTCTTTACATCTGCTATGGCTGCTGCAAAATTTATTGCTAAAAATTATCCAGAAAAAAAATGTTTTATGCTAGGAGAAAGTGGCTTAGAAGAAGCATTAAAAGAGTGGAACTTTGAGTTTATTCAAGAAAATCCTGATTTTGTTGTAGTTGGTTTGGATAGAAATGCCACTTATAAGAGTTACAGCGAAGCATTACATCATATTTTAAAAGGAGCTAAATTTATTGCTACAAATCCTGATAGATTACTTGCAAATAATGGAACTTTTGATATAGGGAATGGTGCTGTAATAGATATGCTTGAATATGCTTCTGGTGTTGAAGCTATAAAGATAGGAAAGCCTTATCAAATAATACTAGATATTTTATTAGAAGAAAAAAATTTAAAAAAAGAAGATTTAATTTTTATTGGAGATAACCTTGAAACTGATATTAAACTTGGCTATGATGCTAAAATTGAAACTATAATGGTTTGTTCTGGTGTTCATACAGAAAAAGATATACAAAGATTGAAGGTTTATCCTACTAAGGTCATAAAAAATTTAAGAGAATTGATAAAATAATAATACAAAAAATAGGTTGTTGCAAACTTAAATTAATTTGCAACAACCCTTTTTCATTATTTATCTAAATCTAAAAATAATACCACAGGACAGTGGTCTGAGCCTTCTATCTGAGTATGGATTTCTGCATCAACTAAATTCTTTTCAAGCCCTTTTGATACAACAAAATAGTCTATTCTCCACCCTGCATTATTTTCTCTTGCTCTTCCTCTGTATGACCACCACGAATAAACTTGTTCTAAGTTTGGATAGAAATATCTAAAAGTATCAATAAAACCACTATCTAAAAGTTCAGTGAATTTTCCTCTTTCTTCATCAGTAAATCCTGCATTTCTTCTATTAGTCTTAGGATTTTTTAAATCTATTTCCTTATGTGCAACATTCAAATCTCCACAGACAACAACAGGTTTTTTCTTTTCTAAATTTTTTAGATACTTTCTAAATTCATCTTCCCAAATCATTCTGTAGTCAAGTCTTAAAAGTTCATCTTTTGAGTTTGGAGTGTAAACTGTAACCATATAGAATTTCTCAAATTCAAGAGTAATAACTCTACCCTCTTTATCATGTTCTTCTATACCTAAACCGTAACTAACAGATAAAGGCTCTTGTTTTGTAAAAATTGCAGTTCCCGAATAACCTTTCTTTTCTGCATAGTTCCAATATTGATGGTAACCCTTTAATTCTAAATCCAATTGCCCTGCACTTAATTTTGTTTCTTGTAAACAGAATATATCAGCATTTTGTTCATTAAAATAATCTAAAAAACCTTTTTTTATAGCTGCTCTAATTCCATTTACATTCCAAGATATTAACTTCATATTTATTTCCTTTCATTTGTCTTATTATTAATATTGTAGATAAAAAATAAGTGAAATTGCATTCTAAATTTTAGATGAAAAATTAAAGCAAGTGAGCCGAGCAAATCTCGGTGTGTTTGAAGCCAATTTATTGGCAAGTTTACCGAATTTGCAGCGAACGTTAATTTTTCATCGTAAAAAAATTTAGCTAGCAATGAACTATTTTTTACTACATAATAGTTGATAACGAACTGTTTTTATAACTATTTATTATAATATTCTATTAAATATACCACTGCTAATATATATCCAAATTTTCCTAAACCTGTAATTTGTCCTATACAAGCTGAGGTTGTAATACAAACTTTTCTAAAATCTTCTCTTGCATGAATATTTGAGATATGTACCTCAACAGTGGGAATGCTCACCGCCTTTATAGCATCATGAATTGCTACTGATGTATGAGTGTAACCTCCTGCATTTAAAATAATTCCATCGTATTTTTTATTATAAGCATTTTGAATAAAGTTTACAATTTCACCTTCAACATTACTTTGTAAAAATCCAAATTCAATATTCTTATCTTTAAATTCAGGATAATCTTTAATATATTTACATAAATCATCATAACTAAAAGTACCATAGATGTTTTTTTCTCTTATTCCTAACATATTTAAGTTAGGACCATTAATTACCATTATTTTCATAAAATTCTTCTACCTTCTTTTTTATCTTTTTTCTAATTTTCTTTCTAAGTTGGGTTGATAATACAATATTATACAGAATTTCATCAGTTTTTAATGCCTGCTCAATTAACATTTCTATTCCATTTATAGTTTTTAATCCACATTCTTTTGCTTCTTTTAAGAATTTTGTTTCAATAGGATTATAGATTAAATCTATTGCTATTTTAAAATTTTTTAAAATTTCTTTACTCACTAAATTATCTTCAACATTGGGATACATTCCAACAGGAGTAGTATTAATTATTATATCTCCTGCTATATTTTGTGAAAATTCTATTTTACTTAATTTATCCTTTCTAAAATAGAAAGTTATATCATTTGTTCCCATATCTTTTAAAACTTTATAGACACTGGCACTTGCTCCACCTTTTCCAATAATGGCTATCTTTTTATCTTTTACACCTATGTCATTTTTTGTCAGTGTATATTTAAAACCATAGTAGTCTGTATTATCTCCATAGAATTTGTTATCCTTTATATATAGAAGATTTATAGCTCCTATTTCCTTTGCTTCATCACTTATATAATCCAATTTATCTAAAAATCTCTTTTTATAAGGAACAGTTATATTTACTCCTTCAATAGAATTCTCAAGCATATAGTTTTTAAAATTATCTATTTCAGCTTCATCAACTTCATATAACTTATATTCATCTTTAAGTCCTAAATCTTCAAAAAAAGTATTATGCAATAATGGAGAAAGTGAATGAGAAAGTTTTTTTCCTAAAAGTCCAAATTTTCTCACTTGCTTTGAACCTCCTTACTTATATCCATAAGATTTTTTAAAAATTTTTCTATATATTTTTTTTCATCATCACTGACATTTTGAGTACAATTATCTATTATTTCTTGTTCTCTTTGAGGATCAAAAATTTTTATATTGTGTTTTTTCTTTAATAGACCAATTTTTTTAGAAACTTCCAATCTTTCTTTAAAGAGAACTAAAAGTTTATCATCTATTTCATCAATTTTTATCCTCATTAGCTCTAACTCTATCATCATTTATCTCCTGTTGTATTTCTCTAAAACGATTAGCTAAATCTGTTTCAGTCACTTGAAATATGATTTTACCTTTCTCATCATAAGTAGTAATTATTCCTTTTACAAAATCATAGGTATAATTCTTCCTTCCTTTTTCATCATAATAGTTCCAAACTCCTACCATGTTATCATTAACTATTCTTCCTTCACTCATTAAAACACCTTTTTCATCATAATTCTTTATAACACCTTCTTCATCATTTGTCATTATGTTATAAATAATTTCTGCTTTTAATTTGCCATTTTCATAATAGTATTGCCAAATACCAGCTCTTCTATTATTGATAAAAAATTGTTTTATCTTTATCTTTCCATTTGGATAGTAAACATTAATAGGTCCGTTTAAAATTCCTCTTTTTAATATATTTATTTTATCAGAGTTAAAAAGATTTTTTGGTAATTTACCAACTGCCAATATTTCCAAACCTGTAATCAATAATAAGAACAAAAATATTTTTTTAATTTTCATCACTAATCCCTCTTATCTTTTTTATTTAATTATCCTTTTTATTTTAACATTTTTTTTTAGAAATGTAACCAAAAAATATGTTATAATATGAATTATTAATTTTTTAGAGGTAGAAATGAAAAGAAATTTAGTTATAGATGATGACATTGTTGAAAATAAAACCCTTTACAAAAAAGTAAATGATATTAAAAAAGAAAGAGAAAATGAAAAAGAGAAAGATTTGATAAACAAAAGAAAAAATAATATTATCTCCTTTTTTATGATATTAATTATAATTGGGGGTATTAATTTTTTTAGTTCTATATCAAGATTTGATAATGCTAAAATGCTTGATAAAGGAGTTAAACAAGTTGCTATTTTGATAGTTTCATTTGTAGTTTTTGGTACGTCAATTAAAGCTGGAAATATTATATATAAAATAGTTTCAAAACCTGTATTTAGACTTTTTATTCTTATAATTAGTTTATTAGTCTTTTTAGCTATTGCTTATATCCCAAGTGAAAGTTTATTTCCTACTATAAATGGTGGTAAAGGCTGGGTACATATAGGTCCTCTAAGTATACAAGTTCCAGAAATTTTTAAAGTACCTTTTATTATGGTTTTAGCAAGTATATTTGCCAGAGGAAAAGATGATAAAAAAGAATTTTCTTATATAAAAAACTTTTTTTCTGTATTTTTTTACACACTTATATTTTTCATAATAATAACATTTTGTTTAAAAGATATGGGAACAGCTATACACTATATTATGATAGCTTGTTTTATAATATTTCTATCTGATATTCCAAATAAAGTTGTTTTTCCAGCATTTTTTGGACTACTTGCTTCTATACCAGTATTACTTTATATTTTCCTCAATACTCTATCAGGCTATAAATTAGATAGAGTAAAAGCATTTTTAGATGGGATTTTACATGGTAACTATACTAGAGAAGATGCTTATCAAATTTATCAGTCACTTATTGCTTTTGGAACAGGTGGAATATTAGGTAAAGGTTTTGGAAATGGAGTTCAAAAATATAATTATATACCAGAAGTTGAAACTGACTTTGCAATAGCAACCTATGCAGAAGAAACAGGTTTTATCGGAATGTTTATTGTGCTTTTCCTATTTTTCTCACTTTTTGTTTTGATAATGGGAGTTGCTAACAATGCAAAAAATTATTTTTCAAAATATCTAGTTGGAGGAATAGCTGGTTATTTTATAACACAAGTTATTATTAATATTGGAGTTGCAATAGGTTTAATACCAGTTTTTGGTATCCCTTTACCTTTTATAAGTTCAGGAGGTTCATCTCTTCTTGCTATATCAATGGCTATGGGACTTGTTATATATGTTAATAACACTCAAACTTTAAAATAAAGTCGTGCTTTACAAAGTAAGTCTATGGTGCTATAATTTTCTGAATAACAAAAATATTTTTAATAGAGGTATAAGAAATGGAAATGAAAGATATAATTGAAAAAGTCAATTACTATGCAAAATTAAGTAAGAAAAGAAAACTTACAGAAGAAGAAATAAAAGATAGAGAAATATACAGAAGGCTGTATTTAGATAAGTTTAAGGCACAGGTAAAAGCACATTTAGATAATATAGAAATTGTAGATGAAAAAGATTTTAAAAACTAGGGGGATAATATGATTACTGTAAAAGATATTTTTAGACATGGAGAGGATTACCTAAACAAAGAAATAGAGCTTTTCGGTTGGGTAAGAAAAATAAGAGATCAAAAGAAATTTGGTTTTATTGAATTAAATGATGGTTCATTTTTTAAAGGAGTTCAAATAGTTTTTGAAGAAGGACTTGAAAATTTTGATGAAGTATCAAGACTTTCAATATCATCTACTATTAAAGTAAAAGGAACTCTTGTTAAATCTCAAGGTAGTGGACAGGATTTAGAAGTTAAAGCTGATAGAATAGAAATTTTCCAAAAAGCTGATTTGGAATATCCATTACAAAATAAAAGACATACTTTTGAATATTTAAGAACTAAGGCACATTTAAGACCTAGAACTAATACTTTTTCAGCAGTATTTAGAGTGAGATCTGTACTTGCTTATGCATTACATAAATTTTTCCAAGAAAATAACTTTGTTTATGTTCATACTCCAATTATAACTGGTTCTGATGCAGAGGGTGCAGGAGAAATGTTTAGAGTTACCACTCTTGATATGAATAAATTACCTAAAAAAGAAAATGGAGAAGTTGATTTTACAAAAGATTTCTTTGGTAAATCAACTAACCTAACAGTAAGTGGTCAATTAAATGTTGAAACTTTCTGTGCTGCTTTTAGAAATGTTTATACTTTTGGACCAACATTTAGAGCAGAGTATTCAAATACTGCAAGACATGCCTCAGAATTTTGGATGGTGGAACCTGAAATAGCTTTTGCAGATTTATCTGCTAATATGGAACTTGCAGAAGCTATGGTAAAATTTGTTATTAAATATGTTATGGATACTTGTCCAGAAGAAATGGAATTCTTTAATTCATTTATTGAAAAAGGACTATTTGATAAATTAAATAATGTACTTAACAATGAATTTGGTAGAATTACTTATACAGAAGCAATAGAAATTTTAGAAAAATCTGGAAAGAAATTTGAATTTTCTGTTAAATGGGGAATAGATTTACAAAGTGAACATGAAAGATATTTAGCAGAAGAATATTTTAAAAAGCCTGTCTTTGTTACTGATTATCCAAAAGAAATTAAAGCTTTCTATATGAAACTTAATGAAGATGGTAAAACAGTTAGAGCTATGGACTTACTAGCACCAGGAATTGGAGAAATAATTGGTGGCTCTCAAAGAGAAGATAGTTGTGAAATTCTTTTAAAGAGAATGAAAGAACTTGGACTTAATGAAGAAGACTATGAATTTTATTTAGATTTAAGAAGATTTGGAAGTTTCCCTCACTCTGGATATGGATTAGGTTTTGAAAGAATGATGATGTATCTAACAGGTATGCAAAATATTAGAGATGTAATACCTTTCCCAAGAACTCCAAATAATGCAGAATTTTAATAAGGATAAAAATGAAAAAGAAAATAAAAGAAGTTATTGTTGTTGAGGGAAAAGATGATATCTCAGCAGTTAAAAATGCTGTTGATGCAGAAGTATTTCAAGTCAACGGACATGCTGTTAGAAAAAATAAAAGTATAGAGATATTAAAACTTGCTTATGAAAATAAGGGACTTATAATTTTAACAGATCCTGATTATGCAGGTGAAGAAATAAGAAAATATTTATGCAGACACTTTCCCAATGCAAAAAATGCTTATATTTCTCGTGCAAGTGGTACAAAAGATGGAGATATTGGAGTTGAAAATGCTTCTCCTGATGATATTATCACTGCACTTGAAAAAGCAAGATTTAGTTTAGATAATTCAGAAAATATCTTTAACTTAAATTTAATGTTAGATTATGATTTAGTAGGAAAAGATAATTCATCTGATTTAAGAGCCTTACTTGGTGCTGAACTAGGTATAGGTTATTCAAATGGAAAACAATTTATGGCTAAGCTAAATAGATATGGAATAAGTCTTGAAGAATTTAAAAAGGCTTATGAAAAAATTAATAAAAGATAAAAACAGAGAAGTTATTGTGAATTTACAATAACTTCTTTTTTGTTATATAAAAGTAATTGATTTAAAGCAAAAAATACAATACAATAAAAAATATATATAATTCTAACAAATCAGAAATTATAATAGAAAAGAGGTATGTAAATGCAAGATGATACATTTATTTTTTTAGATGAATTTTTAGATACTGAGCTATATATTTTTTTGAATAAATGTAAAGAAAAAATTTTAAAATTTATATGGAAAGAGAAAAATATTGAAATTATAGGAAAATATCAAGAACAACAAGAAAGTAATTATAGTACTGAGGGACCTTTTGATTTACCTGAAATAGGTTATGATTCAGTTGTATATAAGGTTCTTAGTAAAATAGAAGAAGAGTATTTTGAATGGTTAGATTTTAGTGATTGGAATGATTGTTTATCAATTGAAATATCAATCTATAATTATCCTGATGAAATAAGAAACTTGGATAATGAGATAATCTGGACAAAAGAAAATATTAAGAAGGAACATATGAATATAATTAATCAAAAAAATAAAAAGTTAGAAGAACAGAAAAAAAGAGGAAGAGAGTATTTTAAATATTTAGATGAATTGGAAATTTTAAGAAGAGAAAAAGTAAACACCCCAAAAAGAGAGGAGGAACTTATTAAAAAAATAGAAGAAAGAGAAGAAGCTGGAAAGCGATATGCTGAATATAAAAGAAATTTAAAAAAATGGATAAAATATATGAAAAAATATTTAACAAATAATGAATATACTTATTAATTAATTTTGAAAATAGAGCTAAAAAATATTATAAAGGGAATATGCTTGAATACACCTTTCTCTAAAAACCAACAAATAGATAATATTAAAAAATATATTTCAGAAAATAAGTTGATGGAAAAGGTTTCTATAAAATTGATTGGAATAAATATACAAAAGATGATGAATACAGAGAGAAGATTAATTATTATTTTTATCAAGCAAAGTATTTTGTGAAAGTAAAAACCATTGATAAAGTTACTAAAGATTATATAGAAATCACAACTAATAATGGAGAAAAACTAAAATTAAATAAAATTAAAGCTAATGAAGCTATATATCATAATATTGAAAGAAAAAATGGGAAATGGTATTTTAATTTTAGTGAAGAAACTAGTTATAAAAAATATGTAGATGAAGATGGACATGAATTGATATTAGAACAAAATAATAAACTAGTATATGATCCAGTAAAAGAATATGGAAAAGGAAATCATACATATTCAGATATTGTAGGAGATTTAATAGTTTTTGAAAAAATGAAAGAAAGAGAAAAAGAAGGAATGGTATTTATTCTTGATTATACAGAAAATTTTAGAAAAATTAAAGATTGTGATGAAAAAAACTATGATAAAAGTACAATATATTATGACTTAGTATATAATCTATTAGTAGAGTGGTATAGAGATAATAGAATTATGTTTAGAGAATGGAATGCTGCAATAGATATTGAAGTATATATTCTAATAGATGATAATTCAATAAAAGATAAAGTTATAAATTTTGATAATGAATTAATAATAGCTATTGAAAATGATAGAGATATAGTAAAAAAACAATATCAAAGCTATAAAGAAATAGAAATTTTTTATCCAACAAAGGAAGAGATAAAAGAAAAAAAGAATATAGGAGATATTCAAAGAGAGATTTTTTTAAATTTACTAGAAAAAAAGGTAGCTCTAAATAATTTAGAAAAATTAAAAGTAATAATATCAAATTCAATGAAAATATTCCATGAACTTAGTATATATTTATTAGTTTATATAATAGATAAAATATTAATAGAAAAATTTATAGAAGGAAAAGAAATAAAAATGTTTATGATATTTGCTAATGAATTAGCAGAATGAATATCAAAAGTAAAAAGCTATCTTTCTTTGAATATAGGATATTTTATAAAAATACAAAGAGGTTGAAAATGATGAGAATAGAAAATGTAAATAATAAAGATATAGTAATATCTATTAATCACCATAAATATATAAAAAAAACAAAAATATCACTTCTTTTATGGTTAATATTTCCAAGCATTATGATAATTTTGAATGTAACGCCTTTTTTCCTATTAATTGTAACAGAATTGTTTATTTTAGTAACTTTTACTATAAGTTATTATCATTTTAAAAAAAATAATATTATTTTAGAAAAGTTAATTGTAAAAGAAAATTGATTAGTTATACAAGATATAAATGATGATAAAAAAATAATATTTAATGAAGAAATAAAAATTGATGAGATAAAAGAAATATTTTTTAAAGATGAATTAGGAGTTTATTTTTCCCGTGGTGGAGGCTTAGGAGATAAAAGAAAATTTTTAAAGATAAAAACTTCTTACAAAATATTTTCATTTGGAATTTTAATAGAAAATGAAGAATATAAAAAAATAAGAGCAGTTATAAAAGAAAAATTAAAGATATAATTGGAGAATTTAAAAAAATGAAAAAAATAATTATTATGGAATTAATCTTAGCATTTTCAATATTCTATTTGATAAAATATGTTCCAAATTATAAAAATACAATATTAGTATTAAAAGATGACATAAAAATAGAAAGAGAAGAACCTTTGGAAAGAAGTGAAGAGGATTTATTTTTATAAAAGAAAAACATATATGTAAAAGAAATTTCAAATTTAAATGGTATTTGGGTTGGAAAAACTTATTCTTACGATGAATTAAAAGAAATAAGTTTATTTTTTAGATGGTTAATTAATGAAGAAATGGTTAATAGAGAGGAGTATAATAAAGAAACTGGATATTTTATTATAGAACCTAATAAAGAATTTTATACTTTAAGTGAAAATGAAGTCAAAAAGAAGTTAGGTACTAATAATTTAAATCTAAAAAAAGTAGAAAAATATATGAAAAAATATGGAGAAAAACCAATTTTTACTAATTTTTATCAAGGTTATCTATCAAAGGCAAGATTTGTAAAAAGTGAATTACCTTTCTATAAAGAAAATGTAGAAGATGAAAATTTTGAAAAAAAAGAAATAGGCTATATGATGCTGTTTAGAGATATGATGTTAATTATTTTAATGGTTAATTTTTGTTCATATCCATATTTATTGAAAAAAAATAGATTGAAGATAGAATTAAATAAAATAATTCCAATAATAGTATTTTTCTTTACAGATACAATAATTTTAGTTTTAAGTTTTCTTTTAAAAAAACCTTGGGATTATATTAACACTGCTTATATCCCAATTTATATAATATTTCATATTATTTTTAGAAATATTACAACAGGTTTATTTTTTATAAAAATGGAGAAAGTATTAAGAAAATTTAAAGATGTTCCCCAAAATGATATTATAGAAAAATTTAAAATGAATGAAGAAATTATGAGTGCTGAATTTAATATTTTCCTTTTAGTAAAAGTAATTTTACTATACTTAGTTCCAATGTTATTAACATTTCTATTATCAATGATTGGTACAGCACTTATGACAATTTGTTACTTTATTATTTTTATTTTCTCACTTCTATATTGTTTTTATTGTTTTATAAAAATAGAAGATAATAAATTAAATGCAACATACTGTATATCAATTTATTTATTACAATATCTTTTATTTATTTTTCTAGTAATATATCTCTAATAAAAGAATTTAAAATTAACATATTTTTATATGTTATGGTATAATGTAGAGTAAAAAAATTAAAGAGGTGATAAAATGAAACCAATAGTTGCAATAGTTGGAAGACCAAATGTTGGAAAATCTACTCTTTTTAATAACTTGGTAGGAGATAAAATAGCAATAGTTGATGACCTACCTGGTGTAACAAGAGATAGGCTATATAGAGATACTGAATGGAGTGGTTCTGAATTCGTAATAGTTGATACAGGAGGGTTGGAACCAAGAAATAATGATTTTTTAATGGCAAAAATAAAAGAGCAAGCAGAAGTTGCAATGAATGAAGCAGATGTTATTTTATTTGTTGTGGATGGAAAATCTGGGCTTAATCCATTAGATGAAGAAATAGCATATATATTGAGAAAGAAAAATAAACCTGTTATTTTGTGTGTAAATAAGATTGATAACTTTTTTGAACAACAAGATGATGTCTATGATTTCTATGGCTTAGGTTTTGAATATCTTGTTCCAATTTCTGGGGAACATAAAGTAAATCTAGGAGATATGTTAGATATAGTTGTAGATATTATTGGGAAGATGGACTTTCCAGAAGAAGATGAAGATGTTTTAAAGTTGGCAGTAATAGGAAAGCCAAATGCTGGGAAATCATCTTTGGTAAATAAATTATCAGGGGAAGAAAGAACGATAGTTAGTGATATTGCAGGAACAACAAGAGATGCTATTGACACTTTAATTGAATACAAAGACAATAAATATATGATAATTGATACAGCTGGGATAAGAAGAAAATCAAAAGTTGAAGAAAGTTTAGAATATTATTCAGTGTTAAGAGCATTGAAAGCTATAAAGAGAGCTGATGTTTGTATTTTAATGTTAGATGCAAAAGAGGGACTTACAGAACAAGATAAAAGAATTGCTGGGATAGCAGCAGAGGAATTAAAACCTATAATTATTGTTATGAATAAGTGGGACTTAGTGGAAAATAAAAATAATGCTACTATGAAAAAAATGAAAGAAGAATTGTATGCAGAATTACCATTTTTATCTTATTCTCCTATTGAATTTGTTTCAGCTTTAACAGGACAAAGAACAACAAATCTCCTTGAAATAGCAAATAGAATATATGAAGAATATACAAAGAGAATTTCAACAGGACTATTAAATACTGTATTAAAAGATGCCGTTTTAATGAATAACCCACCTACAAGAAAAGGTAGAGTAATAAAAATTAATTATGCAACACAAGTTTCTGTTGCTCCACCGAAATTTGTTTTATTCTGTAACTATCCAGAGCTTATACATTTTTCTTATGCAAGATACATTGAAAATAAATTTAGAGAAGCATTTGGCTTTGATGGAAGCCCTATAATGATAAGTTTTGAAAATAAAAGCTCAGACTAATTATAGAAATTTTATTTAGAATAAGATTTTGTAGATAAAAATAAGAGAGTTACATTCCAGATTTTAGGATAAAAATTAAATAGAATGAG
>ENA-OPSG01000622-OPSG01000622.1-human-gut-metagenome-genome-assembly--contig:-NODE-622-length-21794-cov-8.576567_pt1 | contig 21794 bp, 21 predicted proteins | sample MGYA00241454_ERZ501900 | MGnify/ENA primary metagenome ERZ501900 (study PRJEB25962, sample SAMEA2042225) | human gut metagenome | biome: human gut; feature: human-associated habitat; material: faeces... | reverse complement strand
TCCCTAAAAATACAAGGTTTGTAACAAAAAATGAGGTAGTAAACTTGACACTACCGTACGAAAAAAGGAGGAAATGCAATGAAAAAAATGTTAGCACTGGCTTGTTCCCTTGGCCTCGCCGCGTCTCTTATTACCGGGTGCGGCAGCAAGACTGAGGATGTATCAGCCACCACCGCAGCGCAGGCATCGGCAGAAGCAGCAAAGACAGAAGCGCCGGCAGCTGGTTCCGACACCATGGTTGCCCTGATTACCATGGATTCCATTGACCAGCATTGGGTGACCCTGAACGAGGGCGCGCAGAAGGCTGCAAAGGAGCTGGGCGTAACGGTCCAGTTTATGGCTCCCAACACCAAGGATGACGCGCAGCAGATTGAATGTGTGAACAATGCGGTGTCCGCGGGCGCCAAGGCCATCATCGTGGCAGCCAACGGTCCGGACGCCATCTCGTCCGCATTAAAGGAGGCGCAGTCCTCAGGCGTAAAAATCGTATATGTAGACTCCCCGGCCAACGTGGAAGCAGAGGCAACCTTCTCCACGGATAACAAGGCAGCAGGCAAGACGGCAGGCGGGGAAATGCTTAAGGCCCTGAAGGACGCAGGGGTGACATCCGGTTCCATCGGCATCATCAATGTAAACGCTGCAACCGATTCCTGCGTCATGCGTGAAGAGGGATTCCGTTCCGCATTTGAGGGAAGCGGCTTCACCCTGTTAGAGACACAGTACGGCGAAGGCGATGCTGCCAAGTCGCAGAGCATTGCGGAAAACTATATCACCCAAGGCGTTGTGGGCATCTTTGGCTGTAACGAAGGTTCTACCACCGGAGCGGGCAACGCAATCAAGGCATCCGGCAAAGACGGAATCATCGGCGTTGGATTTGACAAGTCCGATGCAATCCTGGGCCTGATTGACGACGGATACATGCTGTGCACCATGGCCCAGAATCCCGATGTAATGGGCTACGAGGGCGTAAAGGCAGCCGTGGCAGCTGTTGGCGGCGAGTCATTGGGCGGCAAGGTAACTGACACAGGCGTATCTGTGCTTACGGCGCAGAACGGGGCGGCTGGCGATGCTTCCGCGGCTGTAAAGGCAGGCAGGGAATACAGGATTGCTCTGATTACCATGGATTCCATTGACCAGCACTGGGTAACCCTCAACGAGGGCGCACAGAAGGAAGCAGAGGCCCTTGGCGTAACCGTGACCTTCATGTCTCCAAATACAAAGGATGACGCACAGCAGATTGAGTGCGTGAACAATGCAGTGGCAGGCGGCTATGAGGCAATCATGGTAGCAGCTAACGGTCCGGACGCTATCTCCTCCGCGTTAAAAGAAGCAGAATCAACCGGTGTAAAAATCGTATACGTAGACTCCCCGGCCAACGTGGAAGCAGAGGCAACCTTCTCCACGGATAACAAGGCAGCAGGCAAGACGGCAGGCGGGGAAATGCTTAAGGCCCTGAAGGACGCAGGGGTGACATCCGGTTCCATCGGCATCATCAATGTAAACGCTGCAACCGATTCCTGCGTCATGCGTGAAGAGGGATTCCGTTCCGCATTTGAGGGAAGCGGCTTCACCCTGTTAGAGACACAGTACGGCGAAGGCGATGCTGCCAAGTCGCAGAGCATTGCGGAAAACTATATCACCCAAGGCGTTGTGGGCATCTTTGGCTGTAACGAAGGTTCTACCACCGGAGCGGGCAACGCAATCAAGGCATCCGGCAAAGACGGAATCATCGGCGTTGGATTTGACAAGTCCGATGCAATCCTGGGCCTGATTGACGACGGATACCTGCTGTGCACCATGGCCCAGAACCCGGATGTTATGGGCTCAAAGGGTGTGGAAGCATGTGTGAAGGCTCTGGAAGGAGAAGCTTTAGGAGGAGCTGTGACGGATACAGGAGTGTCTGTATTGAAGAAGTAAGGAATCATCAATAATGGATATGACAGGAACGCCGCTCTGAGGAACGGCGTTCTTGTTGAAATGTAAAATTGGGCATGTTATGATTAAGGTCAGAGAAAGGTCGCGGGTATAACCTGGAAGGCTGTCTTAGGGGGAGTGGTATATGTTAAAGGTAATAATAGCGGACGATGAGCGCCTGATATGCAGGCTGGTGCAGACGCTGGCGGACTGGGATTCAATGGGCATGGAGGTGGTGGCCATGGCGGAGAACGGCCTGGAGGCGCTGGAACTGGTGCAGTCCAGGCATCCCGACATACTGATTACAGACATACGTATGCCTGGCTGCGACGGGCTGGAGCTGATACGGAGCGCGAAACAAATCATGCCGGACCTGGAAGTGGTAATCATCAGCGGCTATGCCCATTTTGAGTATGCCCAGAGCGCCATGAAGTATGGGGCCGGCTACTATCTGTTAAAGCCCATCAAACAGGCGGAGCTGATGGAGACACTGGAAAAAATCAAGGAAAAATGTGAATCCAGGCTGGAGACAATGGAAACCATCAGCAGGCAGCATCAGAACAGCCAAAAGGATTTAAGCCGCATACGGGAGAGTCTGGTAAAGGATTTGATGACGAATCCCACAGAATTGACGGCGGAAGCTCTGAGGGACATCTACCACGTGGAGACATACGGCGGCATGTACCAGGTGTTCATGGTAAAAATAGACGGCGGCAGTGGCCAGGTCAGCCGCAGCGGCCTGGAGGTCATGCAGGAGAAAATAAAGGATATATTCAGCAACTCCCTGGCCCCGGTCTGCCATGACATGCTGCTGCATTTCCAGTCCTTCACCGGCTGCGGCGTCATGAATTACGACCCGGCTAAAAAGGATGAGGTGCGCAGAGGACTGAGGGAGTGCCTGAATCACCTGGAAGTAAAGAGAAGTCTGCTGGGCCCCTTTGAATTTTCCGTCTCACTGGGAATTGCCGTGGATGCTCCGGAGAAAATGCCCTTATCCCTGGAATCAGCCAGGAACGCCATGACAGAGCGCCTGATTCAGGGAACCGGAAGACTGCTGGATACAGTGCCGCCGGGCTCCGGCATAGAAAAGCAGAACCTGCTGGATAAATACATAAAGGTGATGGAGCACACCGTGGACAGCCTGAGTACAGCAGAGGCAGGGGAGGCCTGCCGTATGCTGGAGACAGAGGCCCTGGGGCTGGATCGTATATGCGGCAGGGAGATACTGGAGCTGGTGCTGTCAGCAGGCCGCCTCTTCATCGCCCGCACAGCCCTGAGCAATGTGGAGGAAATCCAGCAGGAATTTGTGAACAGCTGCAGCCAGTGCAGGACAGCGGGAGAGCTTTTCGGCCAGCTGGCCCGAATCCAGGAAAGGCTGCTGTCTGAGGCCAGGGAGATGCGAAGCAGCGAGGCCGCAAGACCGATTCGCATTGCCAAACAGTATGTGATGCAGCATTTTGACGAACCCATTACCCTGGAGACCGTGTGCGAGGATATCGGTTTCAGCGTCAATTATTTCAGTATGCTGTTCAAGCGTGAGACAGGGGAAGGATTTGCTAAATACCTTACCAGGGTAAGGATTGAGGAAGCTAAGACATTGCTTCGCGAGACCAGTATTCCCATTGCAGAGATATGTGAGAAGGTGGGGTACAGTGACAGGAAGCATTTTACCCATACCTTCCACAAGGCCACGGGACTGAATCCGGTGGAATACCGGAAACTGTATGGATAAAGGGAACAGGAGGGAGGCGGGGAAATGGAACAAAACAGGTTCAGATATCTTTCGGTGCGGGTTATTGCGCTGCTTATTGCCGCCCTGTGTTTAGCGATGTTTCAGACTGCGGCCTGCCTGGTCCGGGCGTTCCGGGGAAATGCACCCTTGTGGCCCGGCGTTATGGGCGCTGCGCTGCTGCTTATTTGCATATGGGTCTTCAGTAAATGGATACTCAGGCCCTACCTCCGGTTGGAACGGACCATGCACCTGTTCCTGGAGGGATATACCACCACCGACCTGACTGACTTGTGCCAGGTGGTCCCGACTCCCATGGTGTACCGGATGCTGGAGCACATGATGAAAATTATGGATTCATCGGAACTGCTTAAGCTTAACAAGCGGCAGGCCCAGTATCTGGCGCTCCAGAATCAGATTAACCCCCATTTCCTGTACAATACCCTGGAGAGCATCCGCAGCGAGGCTTTGATTGCAGGGCTTACCAGCGTAGCGGATATGACGGAGGCCCTGGCCACATTTTTCCGCTACACCATCAGCAAGGTGGAAAACCTGGTTTCCGTGGAGGAGGAGCTGGAGAACTGCAGGACCTATTTCCGGATACAGCAGTACCGGTTCGGTTCACGGCTGAGCCTGTCCATAGAATGCGATCCGGAGGACAGGGAGGAGATATATGGCTGCCGGCTGCCGAAGCTGACCATGCAGCCTATCCTGGAGAACAGCATCATCCATGGAACGGAGTGCAAGATAGGCACAGGCCACCTGTCCATCCATCTGGAACGGAGCGGACAACGGCTGCTGATACGCATTTCTGACGACGGGGTGGGGATGGATGAGGAGGTATTGTCCAGGATGAACGATCGGCTGGGAAAGAGCGGTCAGGCATTTGCGTCCCAGGGTTCAGAGACTCGGGGCGGCATAGCCCTTATAAATGTAAACAACCGGATTCACCTGCTCTTTGGAGAGGAATACGGGCTTCATGTATTTTCCATGCCGGGAGTTGGGACAGATGTGGAAATCAATTTGCCTGCCATTACCAATGACAGGGACTTGAAGAACAAAGAGGCATTAAAATGAGGGAAGAGATACTGCGCATGGAGCGGGTGACTTACCGGGAACAGGGAGTGGCCCTGCTGGAGAATTTCAGCATGACAATCTGGGCAGGCGAGATACTGGGTCTGGTGCCGGTAAACCACCTGGGGCTGTCTGCCCTGGTTCGTCTGCTGCAGCAAAACCTTCCCCTGCATTACGGCTATGTGTATTATAAGGAAAGGCTGGTAAACGACTGGCGTTTTCCATGTACAGGTATGAACCATACCATCATGAACCAAACCGCCATAAATCAAACTGCCATGAACCGTGTCAGCGTGATTCGCAACCGGAGCTGTCTGGCGGAGGGACTGACTGTGGCCGACAATATTTTCGTGCTCCGTCCCGGATTCAGGAAGCGGCTGATGCAGCCTTATATACTGAGGGAACAGTTAAAGCCCTTCATGGAGGATATCGGAGTGGAGATTCCGGCCGACGCTTATGTGGAGGAGCTCACTAACTTTGAACGGTTTGTGGTGGAACTGTTAAAGGCAGTGGTGGCAGGCAATCATCTGGTGGTGCTGGAGGACATAAGCACCTTCATAAGCGACGCGGAGCTGGAGCAGCTGAGCGGAATCCTGCATCACTACGCGAAAAAGGGCATGTCTTTTCTCTACATAGCCGCTCATTTCGAGGAAGCGCGTCAGATATGCGGTCGGACGGCCCTTATGCTGAACGGACAGATTATAAAATGCTTCCAGGCAAAGGACAAAGCGCCGGACCCGTTTTTTCTGCACTGCACCGAGGACTTTGACCGTCATGTGCGGGAGCAGATGAACCAGAGGCCAAGGCCGGAGGAAAACCAGATTGTGTTTCAGGCAGAGGGAGAACCTGCGTTTTCAGTTGCAAGGGGAGAATGTCTGGTGATGCAGGATTTGGATAACTGCATGATTCAGGAACTGATTCCGGTCCTGTCCGGTGAAGAAAGGCATTCCGCGGGACAGATTTTAATTGACGGAACGCCTCTGGGAGGGAAAAATGACCGCCGCATCGCAGTGATCCAGGAACTGCCGGTACATTCCATGCTGTTTTCCAACCTGAGCTATCTGGATAACCTTTGTTTTACTCTGGACCACCGGGTCAGAGGCGTGTGGGGAAGCAAGCGCGTTAAGAAAAGCCTGCGTCAGGAATATGCTGAACTTTTGGGGGAGGAGGTATTTGACCTGCCTGTGGACCGTCTGACGGAATGGCAGAAATACGACCTCATATATACCCGCATTTACCTTCAGAATCCTAAAGTCGTGTTCTGTGTGCAGCCCTTTAAGAGTGCGGAGGTATCCCTGCGCATCCATATCATGGAGCTGCTGGAACGTTTTTTAAATAAGGGGATTCCTGTGGTGATTATGGCAGTGAACCTGGCAGATTCTCTGGCTCTGGCGGACCGGCTCCTGCGGGTGCGCCGGGGCGGGAAGGTACAGGAGTATCACAGGGATGAGTTCGCGGCATTGCCGGTGAATACGCCATGGCTGTATTTGTATCAGGAGAAGTACAGGGAAGAGTGGTAGGGCGGCGTGGACGGGCGGTGGGGCGTGGAAGAGTGGCAGGCGGAGCGGTTGAAATGAATGAAACAGGTGAACTAAATGAAACAGGCCGGATTATATACTGTACTGCATTTGGGCAGGTAACAGTTTATAAGCCGGCTGTTTATAGTTAGTGGGAATTAAAGTGCACTGCGTGAGTAAAGCGGAGGCTATTTCGCTGCCTGCTCAGAAAACTGTGTGGTAACAAGGTCCTCATAGGGAACCCGTGCCGACAGTTCACCTGCCTCTTCCAGGATGTTTTCCAGAAGCTCAAAGCTTTCTTTCTCGAATACGGTGTCATCCTTCCAGGTATCCTGGTCCTTATAACGGCCTACGATGACAGCGAGTTTATCCACCGGTGTTTCCTTGAACTGGGGCTGGATGGTTTTGGCAATTTCTTCGGCGGAATGGGAGTTTACGTAGTCCATGCCCTTCTGGATGGCATTGGTAAACTTCTGAATGATTTCCGGGTTTTGCTCCACATAGCTCTTCCTGGCACAGTAAGCAGTGTAAGGGACATATCCGGATTCTGTTCCAAGAGAGGCTACCACGTACCCGCTGCCTTCGCTCTCCAGAGTGGTTGCAAAAGGTTCAAATTCCACGGTATAGTCCGCGTCATCGCTGGTAAAGGCGGCTGCGGTCAGCCCGAAATTGATGCTCTGGTCAATGGAAAGGTCTGTCTTTGGGTCCATGCCGTGTTTCTTTAGGATATACTCGAAGACCATCTGAGGCATGCCGCCTGCGCGTCCGCCGAGGACCTTCCTGCCCTTCAGGTTTTCCCATTTAAAATTGTCCTCAGGCTGACGTCCCACCAGGAAGTTGCCTGCCCGCTGTGTCAGCTGGGCGAAGTTCACAGCATAGTCCTGAGAACCCTCCTGGTATACGTAGATGCTGGCCTCGGAACCCATAAAACCGATTTGGGCGTCGCCGGAGATAAGGGCGGTCATTACCTTATCAGCACCAGCTCCGTTTACAAGGGTCAGGTCGATGCCCTCGTCCTCAAAATATCCCAGCTCAATGGCTGCGTATTGGGGGGCGTAGAAGATGGAATGGGCCACTTCGTTGAGGACCAACGGGGTGTTGCCGGAGGATGCACTGCCGGATGATTTTGAACAGCCAGTTAGGGCAGCTGCGGTCAGGGCTGCTGCCAGAAGAATGCTAATTGCTTTTTTCATCAATATGCTCCTTATATGATTTGGTATAGTATAGTCTATTAGGTCTGGGGGGAATCGGTGAATAAAACATGGGGAACCGAGGATTAAAATGGCTGATGGAAGCCGTGTTTTATACCGGCGTGATATTGAGTGGTCTTATAGAGAGTCTGATTTTATGGAGACCAATCTGATAGTACCTGGTTATGTATTTATTTTTAAACAGTTTTAATTGCCTGTGATGCCCAAAAATGATATGATTGACAGTAGTCGTGATAAAAATGGGTAGCAGTCTTAATGAGAGTATAATATGCTATTTTCCATATCTGCCTAAGGAGAATGGAAACAAATCGGAGATTGACCTTCTGCTTTTTGTAAATATATATATATTTGAGCAGGAATTACAGCGGCTGGAATCCTGGACTTCGGATGCGGTTCCGGCAGAGATACCAGGTATTTCATGGACAGGGGATTTGAGACAGATGCCATAGATGGTTCTGAAGAGCTGGTCAGGATTGCGTCTGAATATACAGGCATTGAAGTAAGGCAGATGTATTTTCAGAATTTAGATGAAAAAGAGGCTTATGATGGAATCTGGGCATGTTCTTCCATACTGCATCTGTCCTATGGGGAGCTGGAGGATGTTTTTGTCAAAATGGCTCGTGCGTTGAATCACCATGGAATCCTGTATACCTCCTTTAAATATGGAACGGCAGAGGGTGAGCCAAGTGGCCGCTATTTTACGGATATGACGGAAAGAAAGATGGATAAACTGTTAAAAGATGTAAATACATTTGACATCATGGAGATGTGGGTAACGGACGATGTCCGCCCGGGGAGAGCAGAAGAAAAATGGCTGAACATGATATTGAGGAAAAATAGAATCGTTGAAACAAATACAAAGGGATATCGGGCCCTGTGAGGTCATTACCGGGGGCAGAGATAAGAATCGTTTTTTGCTGTATCAGTTAGAGCTCAGTATGCTCAGGGCTGTACAGATTGATATGATTGTGTCATTCCTCATGGAGTCAGGAGTACGTATGATTCTGGATGATTTGGAACAGGCACTGAAACGCGGAGTGAAAATCAGAATCCTGACCGGAAATTATCTGGGGATCACACAGCCGGAGGCATTGTGCCTTATAAAGGACCGGCTGGGGGACCGGGTGGACCTTCGGTTTTACAATGAAAAGGAACGGTCCTTTCACCCCAAAGCCTACATATTCCGAAGAAAGGATTTAGGGGAAATATACATTGGTTCATCCAATGTTTCGCGCAGTGCTCTCACATCCGGTATTGAATGAATCATACTTTGCCAGGGATTGTTTTGATTATATTGTTATTGATGAGTACGGCATAATAGGACAAGTCAAGAGAAGACCGATTTTAAAGGATTCCTGACCAAGTCCTATTTTTTTGACCTACTGGAAGAGGGGGTGAGATGTAAGGACGGCGCCGAATTTACAATCGAATACCTACTACTATGAAGGCAGAGGGGTTTCCAGGCTCCGAATGGACGAAGAATGCCTTCGTGAGAGTGGGGTGATGCTTATCAGAGCAAATAGGGCTTTGATCCGCGGGAGTAGTCTGCTCCTAGACGGATCTGAGCCCTTTTCTTTTTCAAGGCGGTCGGATGCAGGCGGCATCCATGTTACAGATAATCGAAGTCCAGAAAATCAGATGAAGAGATTCAAAGAGCGTAGAAATATGAATATCTACGGAATGAGCGGATACAATTACAAGTCAACCCCGACCATCATGCTTAAAGGTCAGTGGCTGAAGGAGCTGGGCTTTGAGATCGGCGGGTATGTTACTGCCAGCTGTGAGAACGACAAGCTGGTTATCACGCCGGATGCGGAAATGGCGGTGCTGAAGGAAGCAGAGGCGGCTTTCATGGAAAGATAGACAGAGCTTCTGCAAAAGAGGTTTAAGGAGGAGAAGAAAAAGCTGCGCGCTCAGTTTGTAGCGGAGAGAACAGCGGAGTACGGCGTTTGCGCGGAACAGGGGGTGTGATGTTATGGGAAAGATAATCATGATCGGAGCAATGAAGGGTGGTGTCGGTAAATCTGTTACGGCGTTCAATCTGGCGTATTCCCTGCAGAAGAAGGGGAAGAAGGTTCTGGCTGTGGACTTTGATCCGCAGTCTAACCTGACAACCTGTTTCGGGGCGGCAGATGAAGTGATCGTGACGGTGAACCCTCAGCTTCTGGCGATGAAGGGCTTGGCGGGCTTCCTGAAGACCGTGAAAAAGATCAAGAGCTGCATCAATGAGAAACGTACAAATTTTGAGCCGCCGAGCGGGAAGCGCACCATGCAAAATGAGGTCGAGTGGCTGGAATGGCAGGCACATAGGTTGGCTCCAAGGGTTCTGATGCCTAAAAATATGTTCCGGAAGAAGGCAGAGGAACTGCTTGATAATGATATCAATTCCTGTGATGAGCTGATTCACCAACTTGCCGAGTTCTTCATTGTTTCGAGAAGCTCTGTTAAGATTCGATTGCTTGAAGTGGGGCTGGAAGAAAGAATATCCGGCTTTCAAGATTATGAAGCTGTTTATGCTGAGTTGAACCGGACAAAAGATTTTGTTCCTCTGACTTTGGAAGAGTCATTCCAGATGCTTTCCGATAATCCCATTCTTGAAGAGTGGGTGGAGTCATATGGCCTGTTATTTGTAGATGGGTACTTTGTTGTCCCGGACAAGAAGAATATCACCGTCAAAAACGGCGAAATACATCTGACAAAAAGGGCGAAGACAAATCTTCCTACATGTGCCCTGAATATAAGGGAACAGCATTTTATAACATACAAATATGCGCAGGAAGAACTTTCTTGCTATGCAATGATGAGACTGAAAAAGAGTTCCTTAGGCTGCTCAGGGATGAAACTACCACCTTATGCCAGAGCCTGACATTTATGATTGATAAAAAAGGATGGACGGATCCTCTGGACTTTTATGAGAATACATTAGTACATGAGAATTATCTTAAACGGATTAGAGATAATGAATCCAATAAAATGGAGTCCGGAACTATCATGGCTATCTGTGTCGGTTTAGGGCTTCGCAGGGATCTGATAGAAGAAGTGTATCAGAAATCGGAGCGCAAACTACATCCATATCAAGATCCGGATCGTATCTGGCTGAAAATTATTGACCGATACCCGTGCATTAGCATTGTGGACTTCAATAGATTACTTGAAGTGGTCAAAATGGAGCCAATCGGAACCAAAGATAGAAAGAATTCAAGCGTTTCATAATTTTTTTCAACTTACCAAGTTGGGATTGAGCCTCTTAGGGGGCTCTTTTTTAATGCTCAAATCTGAAAAGCCTTATTTTAAGCCATTTCTTCTCAACTTACCGAGTTTTTACAGCATTTTTCCATTCCGCTTTAATGAAGGCGTGCCAGGCAAAAGACACAGAAAAAGAGACGGAGGTATGCAGAAATGACAAGAGATGAAAGAACAAATTGGATCGCAAATATTGAAAATACAGCTTCATTTATCGAGTCAGAGATTGGTGCAGAAACCGTGAATTTTGTCCTGGAAAAATACGAGGCAAAGTCAAACGAGCAGATCGCATCATCCGATTTGTCTGAGGTTTTCAGTGAACTATACGCGATCGAGACGAATTTGAGATCTGGATGATGATACCGGAAAAATGCGGTGAAAAACCGCTTAGTAAGACAGGGGGTTGCAAATATTCCAGAGAAATATAGGAGGGAAATCGGAAAAACGTGGTTTCTCATACCTATACCAGTAGGACGGTGGGTACGGCTCAGAGTCCTCATCCGTGGATGAAGGTTCTGATGGGTATCCGGCGGATATCCAAATAACTATTTACAAATTTAATATCGGCACATGATGCGCAGTGGACAGGATACGAACATATTGCATTCCAGACAGTTGCCGGTACGGCAGCAGCGGAAAGCGATATGTATGTACCCTTGCTTCATTGCGCTCTTTTTGCGGCATGGGTACGTCGGGGGATAAGCCTGTCGGTGTCTTGTCTCACTGTCTCCGGGCCAGAAACGGAGGCAAAAGATGTTATTCAGAAAAACACCGACAAGTGAGAGAGGCAACTATGTGTACAGGTTCAGTGACGGGATGGTATCCGTTATTGCGGAGGGTGATGAGGCGGCGGTCTGGATCAAGTCGCTCCATTCCTTCGATGATGCTGAGGTCTATAACAACATCAAGAACAGCAGACCGCAGCTTGAACCCTGGCAGAAGAAGGCTCTGGAAGAGTGGAAGGCTCAGCATCCGGGTGAAGAGCCGGCGAAGAATTGGAATCTGTCGATGGACGGATTGATGATGACTGAGAATCCAGATACCAGCACTTATGCGAACCAGCTTGCGGAGATGGCGGCGGAAGAGCCGGATCCGCTGAAGGAGCTTCTTTATGAGATTCTTTCAAGGCTGCCGGAGGACGATCAGGAATTGTATCGTCTGTATTATGTGGAGGGCTATTCACAGGAAGAGATTGCGGAGATGAAAGACGTGTCACAGAACACAATCTCTAAGAAGCTTCGCAGGATCAAGAAGCAGCTGACCGAGATGTGCGGGAACGCAGTATAAGGCCGGAGCGGGTAATCCCAACTGAATATGGTGTCAAATGACGGCGGGAAATTTTCCTGCCGCTTTTGATGATGGGATATTGACAAAAAGCATTCATAGGGTTATACTGATGATGAAAAAAATCAAAAAATACATCATGCACTCTGCGGAGGATAAAGTATTGAGCATAGATCAGAGAGACATAGAGCAGTATCTTTCCGAGGTGAAGGAAGCTGTTGAAAAGGATAATTACCGGCTTGATCGGAATGCCAGACGGCAGGATAACATCAATCTGTTTCTGGATTATGTTATTGACGAGGCAAAGGCAAAGGAGATCATATTGAGCCTTACTGTAATGGATTTTTCGGAAATCCTGCAGAATGAGCATAAGGGCTATGAACATGAGAACCTGTATGTATTTGGCAAGGATGTGACACTTTTGGAGAGGAATGGGACGGAAGAAAAAACAGTATCATTGTATATCAAATTCAACAAGCTGGAGAACTGTTTTGTGATCGTTATTTCGTTCCATGAACAGAAACATCCGCTTACATACTATTTCAAATAATCAGGAGGCAAATCGGAGGTGACCATTATGACAGAGAAGGGAAGAAGAGATTTCTGCATAGAGTGCAGGAAAGAGACCGAGTACCTTTTGCAGAAGAAGGACATCGTAAAGAATATAAGGGATAAGGATTATACCTTTGCAATCACCGTGGCTGTCTGTGCGGAGTGCGGTGAGGAAATGAGCATTCCAGGCCTTATTGATAAGAATGTTCAGGAAATCGATGAGCAGTACAGGGTGGCGGAAGGGCTTGTATCGGTTGACGATATCGAAAAGCTCATGAAGATCTATAAGATCGGTAAGGCTCCTCTGTCCCTGGCGCTTGGTTTCGGAGAGGTGACTATTCCGCGTTATCTGGAAGGACAGGTACCTTCCAAAGAATATTCTGATATCGTAAAGGCGGCGCTGGCATCCCCTGCCTATATGAAGCATAAGCTCATGGAAAACCGGGAGAAGCTGACGGATGCGGCGTACAGGAAGGCGCTTTCGGCAGCAGAAAGCATAGAGAGCCTGTTTTCCGTTTCGGATAAGATGCTCAGGGTGATCGCATATATATTTGAAAAGCTGGAAGAGGTAACGCCTCTCATGCTGCAGAAGCTCCTGTATTTTATCCAGGGCGTTTATTCTGCATTGTATGGAAAACCGATCTTTGAAGAGGACTGCAGGGCATGGATCCACGGTCCGGTTTATCCGGAGGTGTATGACCTGTTCCGGGATTTCAAATATAATCCGATCGATGATGCACGGTTCGCGCTTCTTAGTGGAACTGAGGATGCACTGACGGAGGATGAGAAGCGTGTGATCGACCTTGTGGTGAATACTTTCGGGATGTATGGCGGAAAGGTGCTGGAGAAGATCACACACAATGAGGATCCCTGGATGGAGGCGAGGAAAGGATACGGCGACAGCATCCCTTCCAGTGAGCTTCTGCCGAAAGAGCGGATTATGAAGTATTATATCCTGATAAACCAGAAATACGGCATAGATACGGAGGATGGCCTGCGGACATATATCCATGATATGCTTGATAAGGCATCATGATCCGTAACAACTGAATCCGGATAATAGAGTCAGACCATAAGGCTCAGAAGAGTTAATTCTTCTGGGTCTTATTTTTTTCTTTATTAGGAAACTTCGCAAATCGGCAAAGATGGTGTATAATAGACTGGAGATAAAAAATGACATAGCAAAAGAGCGAAGGTGTGACTTCGCCATGACGTTGTCTATGTAGTTTTTTGTTTTTGGTTTAGGCTGCACTATCTGACGGTAGAGAAAGGATAAGGCGTATGGAGCTATCCATATCCCATAACCTTTCGATAGCGTTCAAATAGTGCAGTTTTTTTGTGGTAAACTTCTAAAACCAACATAGAAGTGCCACACTTCGGGCATCTGAGCGGATCATAGCCAAAGGCCAGAAGAATCGAATTACGCCAGTCCAGTAATCGGGAAAGATATTGCCGCTTCTGAGGGGATAAACATTTCCGGAGATTTTTTTCCTGTTTATGGTGTTTTGCATAAATGCCGTAGTAGCGGACCATTTTAAAGTGCCTGTCAGGGATATGTACGATCAGCCGTTTGATAAAGTCAATGGCAGGGATGCATTCTGTGATTGTTTTATGGTCCTCATGGCGCTGATAATGGAACGTCACACATTCCCGTCATAGGCATCAATCCTGGAAGTGGCAATGACAGGTCTTCCAAGATATCTGCTGATGTATTTAACGGGGATTGTAAAGACACAATGTCTGTGGTTGCAGGAAACGAGTTTACAGGACATACGAAAAGCCCGTTTCTGGTTATACATGCTGCCACAGGAAGGACAGAAGCGGCTTTTACAGGAGAAGGGAACAAATTTAAGGTTACCACAATGAGGGCAGCCAAAGAAAGCGCCCCCGAAAGAAGGAGCATGGCAATTGATCATCCTGTCGATGTTATCCAAAACATTGTTGCCGGGGCGGATGACATATTGGAAGTATTCAAAGTGGTCAGAAAAAATAGTTTGGAGGATGTTCTTTTTACACATAAGAACATTTACAATAAAAAGATACAAAGAGAACCCCCCAAATCCTCTCATGAGTGAGGGGCAGGGGAGTTTAGAGTGCCGAAGGCACTTTGTTCAGAATAGCTCCCATTCTTTGAGATATTCTGCACTACACCCTCCAACCTCCATTCTGTCACTTAAACAAATATTCAACAAAAGCACTTGACAATACCGAGAAAATGTAGTAAATATAAATATAAGGACATGTTATGGACATGACCGAAACTAGAAAATCCAAAAGACTGCAGCTTTTGGAAAGGGGAATAACCAAGGAGGTCAGAATGAACGAAAGTGTTAATTATTTGGATTATGCCAACAGTCCTCTGATGTGGGCAGCAGCGGCTTTGGCGGTAGCGGTGGTAGTGTTTCAGTCAATTCTGTTTATGAAGAGGTCTATGAAGGCGGCCAGCGAGTCGGCTCTTACCACGGACCAGGTACATAAGGCAATCAAGAGCAGTGTGATATCATCCATTGGCCCGTCCGTAGTAATCCTGGTAACCATGATATCCCTGCTGGTCACCATGGGTGCGCCGGTGGCATGGATGCGTCTGTCATTTATCGGTTCGGTCAACTATGAGGCCATGGCGGCCGGATTCGGTGCGCAGGCCATGGGAAAGACACTTCAGACCATGGATACCATGGCATTTGCCTGCGGCGTGTGGACCATGGTATGCGGCTCCCTGGGCTGGCTGATTTTCACCTTCCTGTTCTGCGATAAGATGGACAAGGTTAACCACCTGATGTCAAAGGGCAATGCCAAGATGGTTCCCATCATTTCCGCGGGCGCCATGCTGGGCGCGTTTGCTAACCTGGCTTCCGGCAACTTCTTTACGGCCGAGGGCTCCCTGACATTTACCAACGCGCCGGCAATCGCTACCATAGCGGGCTGCGTCATCATGATGATACTGGTGAAGCTGTCCAGGGCCAGGGATATCGGCTGGCTCAGGGAGTGGGCATTTGCAATCGCCATGTTCAGCGGCATGTTCATCGGATATGCTGTCAGCGTAATCTAAGGAGGGTTAGAAGATGAAAAACGATTATTATTCTGGTACATATATCCCCGGAATCGTCAAATGGGGAAAGATTACACTGCTGCTGGGCATTTTCGCGGGATTCCTTCCTGCGCTGGTGATGGCCTTCAGAGGCTACATGCCTCCGGTGTCCGCCATTATCGCAGGTACTCTTATGCAGATCAGCGTAAGCGGAGCATTTTACATTGTTGAGCCCATTTCCTACTTCCCGATTCTGGGCATTCCGGGAACCTACCTTACCTTCCTTTCAGGCAATACCTCCAACATGCGTGTGCCATGTTCTTCCGTGGCGCAGGAGGCAGCCGGAGTGGAGATGGGGACGGAGGAAGGCTCCATTATTTCCACTATCGGTATTGCCACATCCATTCTCGTCAATATCGTGATTCTTACCGTGGGAGCTGTTGCGGGAAGCGTTATCCTGAACATTCTTCCTGCACCTGTGAAGGAGGCGCTTAATTTCCTGCTTCCCGCGCTCTTCGGTGCTGTATTCGGACAGTTTGCCGCAACCCGTCCCAAACTGGGCGTGGTGGCCGCCATCATCGCCATCGGAATGAACTGGCTCATGAAGCTGGGCTTCTTAAGCTTTATACCGGGCAATCCATCCTATGTGGTTATTCTGGTAGCTGTATTTGGCTCCATCTACGCAGGCAAGCTTCTTTACAAGAAAGAGCTGCAGGTTGACTGATAAGCAGAGACTGATAAGCAGGGACGGATAAGGAAAAGGGATGGACAAGAAAAAGGGATAGGATACCTTGCACAAGCGCCCGGGGCACGGGCGCTGCGTGCACATGAAGGCTTATAAAATGAGGAGGATGACTATGCTGTCACGCGAGCGGATGCAGGAACGTTTTTTGGAATTAGTTCAGATTTACAGCCCTTCCGGCGGGGAGAAGGAGCAGTGCCAATGGCTTATGGACTATTTTAAGGAGAGAGGAATAGAGGCTTCCATAGATGAAGCCGGAAAGGCATATGGAGGAAACGGCGGTAATATTATCGCCCATGTCAAGGGCGAGCCCTGTAATCCTCCCTTCTGTTTTGTAGCCCATCTGGACCAGATTGAGCCGTGTAAGGATGTGAAGCCGGTGGTGGATGGCCATATCATCCGCACGGACGGCACCACCACCCTGGGAGGCGATGATAAGGGGGCTGTGGCCTCCATACTGGAAATCGTTGAGGATATTGTGGAGACCGACAGGCCCCACAAGGAGTTCTATATCATGTTTACCGTCTCTGAGGAGACAAGCATGCAGGGAACCAAACACATGGACCTGTCCCGCCTGCCATGCAAGAACATGGTCATAGCGGACGCGACAGGCCCGGCAGGAATCATTGCCTATAAGGCCCCGGCCATGGAGGCCATAAGGTGCACGGTGAGAGGTCGTAAGGCCCATGCGGGCATTGAACCTGAAAAAGGAATCAATGCTGTGGTGGCAGCGTCCGGGGCAATCAGCCGGATGCATATCGGGCGGATTGACCAGGAGACCACATCCAATATCGGGCGGATCGAGGGAGGGGCAGCCACCAATATCGTGACTGATGAAGTGACATTTACCGCCGAGATACGTTCCCACAGCATGGATAAGCTTAAAAATGAAGTGGCCCACATGGAGGAATGCCTGAAAGCAGCCTGCCTGGAGATGGGTGCCGCCTATGAAATAGAACATGAACTGGCATATCCTTCCCTGGAGGTAAGCCTTGACAGTGATTTGTACCGCATGACAGCCCAGGCCATGGAGAAGGAAGGAATCGAACCTAAGCCCATGGTCATCGGCGGAGGCAGCGACGGCAATATATTGGCCGGGTACGGCTGCAGCAGCCTTATATTAAGCGTTGGCATGATGGATGTACATACGGTACAGGAAGCGCTGGATATGGATGAACTCTGGAATGCTACCAGGGTTATGAGCCGGATGACAGAACTGTAAGTAAGATGACAAGGAATGATGATATGGACAAAGAAGAAGTGAAACAGAGATGCCTCAATGTGATTGAGGAACACCAGGATGAAATCATTGCCCTGGGAAAGGAAGCTTATAAAACGCCGGAGCTGGGATATAAGGAGTTCAGGACAGGAAAACTTATGGAGGAAGCCTTTCGCAAGCTTGGGCTGGAGCCGGAGACCGGCGTATCCTATACCGGCTGCCGTGTATCCTCCGGTCCCAAGGGAAACGGTCCCAGGGTGGCGGTGATGGGCGAGCTGGACTGCATCATGTGCGACGCCCATCCGGATGCGGCCGAGGGAGGGCTGGTTCATGCCTGCGGGCATAATGTACAGCTGGCAAACCTGTACGGGGCAGCCGTGGGAATTCTTACGTCAGGCGTTATGGAGCACCTGGGCGGCGCCGCTGACTTCATAGCCATACCCGCGGAGGAATGTGTGGACTATGAGTACAGGAACCGCCTTATGAGTCAGGGAACCATCCACTATCTGGGAGGAAAACAGGAGCTTATGTACCGTGGGGGCCTGGACGATACGGATATGGTTCTTCAGTGCCATATGATGGAGATGGAGCCGGGAAAATGCTGCATCCTGGACACCAAAGGCAATGGATTCATCAGCAAGACCGTGCATTTTCTGGGAAGGGCAGCCCATGCCGGGTTTGCCCCGGAGCAGGGAATCAACGCCCTGAACATGGCGGAGCTGGCCATGAACAATATTCACGCGCTGAGGGAAACCTTCAGGGATGAGGATAAGGTGCGGGTAAGCATTGTAATCAAGGAGGGCGGTGGCCTGGTAAATGTGGTGCCGGAGCGTGTTACCATGGAAATCATGGTTCGTGCCTTTACCATTGATGCCATGGAGGATGCCTCCCATAAAGTAAACCGGAGCATGAAGGCGGCCGCAATGGCTCTGGGGGGCAAGGTGGAGATTCACGACTGCATCGGCTACCTCCCCCTGAATACGGACCGCCGGATTGCCCGTCTGTACCGGGACAACATGATAGCCTACGAACACGCGGGGGAGGATGCGTTTGTGGAGGACTGGGAGACAGCCGGTTCCACGGACCTGGGGGACATTTCCCAGATCATGCCCTGCATGCACATCTGGGCAGGCGGCATAAAAGGCGGCCTCCACACGGAAAAATACCGGATGGACGACCCTTACACTGCCTATATTGTACCTGCTAAAATGATGGCCCTTACCATCATCGACCTTTTGTGGGACGGAGGCGCGAGGGGAAAGGAAATCATGGGGAATTTCCGCCCTGCCCTGACAAAGGAAGAATACCTAAATCTCTTAAAAGACCATCAGGTGGTTGATTTATACGACGCTTCTGATTTATAATCGGTATATGGCGCGCTGTGCGCAAAAAATCGGGAGGTTGACAGTATAAATGATAGTGGGAGTAGTGGGGCCAAAGGAATCCTGCGGAATCATCAGGAAAGCAATTCATCAGATTGACCAGAGTCATGAGGTGCGTTTATATACAAGGGAGCTGGTAAGAGAGGCCGTGGATGTCATTGACATCTGCGAGCAGGAGTGCGACGGTGTGATTTTTACCGGAAGCGGCATCTGCGACTATGTGCTGGGTCATCACCAGATGCAGAAACCTTACACATACATCAAGCGGTCCGCCAGCAGTATCTCGGAAGTATTTCTGAAAATGGTCAGGGAAGGGCGGGAAATCGACACCTTCAGCATTGACGTGGTGGAAAAGCAGATTATCGAGGATATCCTGGACGCCTTTCACATACAGCCCAGGAATATATATACCTGCCCGCTGCTTGCAGGCGTGGCGGAGGAAGAGTATGTTGCATGGCATATGGAGCTGCTGGAGAAGAAGATGACCGATGTGGCGGTCACTGCTTATGTGGCAGTCTATCATATGATAGAAGAAAAGGGCGGCAGGGTCTTTTACCTGGAGCCCAAACGCTCCCAGGTCAGGGATGCCCTGGCCGATCTGGACAAGGGCTGGGCCCTGGCTCAGGCAGAATATTCGCAGATTGCGGTGGAATTGATTCAGATGTCCAACTTCCCGGAGAGGGAGGACCAGTATTATAATGCCATGGCAAGCAAGGCGGAATTTGAAGTGGAACTGATACGCTATGTAAGGGGAATCCAGGGATCTGTATTCCCCTTTGGGCGTGATGAATATGTGATTTATGCCAATTCCGGAGTGGTGAAGGGAAAGAAGAACCATAAGGATCTGAGAATTCTTCAGGGGGAGGGAAAGAATCTGGGACTGGTAGTAAATGCAGGTCTGGGCATGGGCGTGACGGCTTACCAAGCAGAGATGCATGCCAGGAAGGCTCTGGAATATTCTCTTGGCAAGGGGGATGGAGGAATCTTTCAGATTGATGAGGGAGAGAAGATTCATGGCCCGCTGGGCCTGGAGCAGCAGCTTCAGTACAGCATGATATCCTTTGACCCCAAAATTCAGACGATCTCTGAAAAGACAGGACTCAGCATGGAATCCATTCTGAAGATTCAGGCCATTGCTGGTGTGAGGAAGAGCTATGTGTTTGACGCTTCGGAGCTGGCTGAATGTCTGGGCATCACGGTCAGGAGCGCCAGGCGGATTCTCAGCAAGATTCAGGCAGCCGGCCTGGGGACGGTCTGCGCCAGGGAAAGCGCTGCCAAGGGAGGCCGCCCCAGGGCTCTGGTAGAGCTGAAATTCGGTCTCAGGGATGTGGATTAATATCTGTTCCGGTTGTCACTGCGCTGTATTTCTGATAAAATGGTTCCATGGAAGTGTAAATGGAAACATGGAAGTAAAACGCGGAAAAATATAAGTGGAAATAAAGAATCGGATACAGGAGAGAAAAGGCAATGGACTACAAGATAATCGTACTGGATTTGGACGGTACACTGACCAACCGTGATAAAATCATTACGCCCAGAACAAAAGAGGCCCTGATGAAGGCCCAGGAAGCAGGAAACGTGGTGGTGCTGGCATCCGGCCGTCCCACGGCAGGCGTGGAGCCGCTGGCAAGGGAGCTGGAGCTGTCGCGTTTCGGCAGCTATATCCTGTCCTACAACGGAGGGATGATAACCAACTGTAAGACAGGTGAAACCGTGTTTTCTTCATTGCTGCCCAGGGAGTCCAACCAGAAGATAATCGGGCTGGCAGAGGAGCACAGGGTAGATATCCTTACATATGAAGGCGGGGAAATTATCACCAACAATGAGGAATGTCCCTACGCCATTGCCGAGTCCAATATCAACCACCTGCCTTTGCGACAGGTGGAGGATATGAAGTCCTATGTGGATTTCAGGGTGCCCAAGTTCCTGATGCTGGATGACGGCGATTACCTGGTGACCGTGGAGCCCAAGGTAAAAGCCGCTATGGGGCGTGATTTCAGCGTGTACCGTTCCGAGCCGTATTTCCTGGAAATCATGCCAAAGGGAATCGACAAGGCCCAGTCTCTGGCCCGTTTGCTGGAGGTGCTGGGGCTTGAACGGGAGCAGATGATAGCCTGCGGCGACGGTTACAATGACATGACCATGATTAAGTATGCCGGCCTGGGCGTGGCCATGGAAAATGCCGTTCTCCCGGTGAGACAGGCCGCTGATTACATCACTGCATCCAACAACCACGACGGCGTAGGGCTGGTGGTTGAGAAATTCATGCTGTCCTAAAAGAGGCAGGGAAAACAGAAGAATATATACCCGAAAAAAATGCCCTTATAAAATCTCCTGCCACGTATGGACTTTCAGACTTTAATATGCTAAAATGAACAAGTATGGGGCTTATATGACCTGTAATCATTTTACAATACCATACGGAAGGGGAAGGCCGTATGAATTATAAGGAGAGATAACCAGGACATGAACAAGAAAATTAAAACAGAAGCAGTGGACCATCTATTTGATGCCATACTGACCTTAAAGACTCCGGATGAATGCTATAAGTTTTTCGAGGACGTATGCACCATCAATGAACTGCTGTCCCTGTCCCAGCGCTATGAAGTGGCCAAAATGCTGCGGGAAGGCAAGACCTACCTGGAGATTGCGGAGAAGACCGGCGCATCTACAGCTACCATCAGCCGGGTTAACCGTTCGCTGAATTATGGAAGCGACGGATACGACATGGTATTTGCCAGGCTCACAAGGGGAACGCAGGCAGAAAAAGGGGATATCGAAAGCTGAGTATGATAAAGGGTGTATTAAAAAACGGATATTGCGGCGTGAATGGCCGCGATATCCGTTTTGTTTGCCCAGCATGGGCGTTTTCTAATGGGTGAAAGTCCCAAGTGCGCGT
>ENA-OPSG01000602-OPSG01000602.1-human-gut-metagenome-genome-assembly--contig:-NODE-602-length-22329-cov-14.801248_pt1 | contig 22329 bp, 19 predicted proteins | sample MGYA00241454_ERZ501900 | MGnify/ENA primary metagenome ERZ501900 (study PRJEB25962, sample SAMEA2042225) | human gut metagenome | biome: human gut; feature: human-associated habitat; material: faeces... | reverse complement strand
AGAAGCAATGTGCATATCCGCAGCCAAAGAGGCGACAAATTTGACGTAAACACCCCGACCAGAAGATGATTCCGGTGAACACGAAGAATATCCTTTTCATTTGCGGCGGTGCATTCGATGGTATTGAGAAGAAAATAGCTCAACGACTGAATACGCATGTGGTGGGTTATAGTGCAGTGCGTAATACTGCGGTGATCGATAAGAGCAATATGATGCAATATATCGCTCCGCAGGATTTGAAGTCATTCGGTTTGATACCTGAAATTATTGGTCGTCTGCCGGTGCTGACTTATCTTAATCCATTGGACCGTGCTGCTTTGCGCTCCATCCTGACTGACCCCAAGAACTCTATTATCAAACAGTATGTAAAGCTGTTCGAGATGGATAAAGTGGAATTGAAGTTCGAAGATGAGGTTTTTGAATACATAGTCGATAAGGCTGTGGAATACAAATTGGGAGCCCGTGGATTGCGATCTATTGTGGAGACCATAATGATGGATGCTATGTTCGAAATCCCTTCTGAGCACAAAGATACCTTTGTTGTGACGTTGGATTACGCAAAACAACAACTTGAAAAAGCAAACATTGCAAGACTGCAAACTGCTTAAAATCAAACGATAAGGATGTACAAAACTGACTTTTTTGTTTTTTATTGAAAAATATTCATTGGATTATGCTTGAAAATTAAGAAGTTGTTTATAACTTTGTTAGAGTTCTTATTAAAAAGAATGGCTAAACGAGACGAGCTCGACCCGATAGCAGCCGAAGTCCTGGTGCAGCCAACGCCTTTCGCCGCCCCCATCGTCGTATTTCGGGCATTTGCGCCCGCAGCGCGAGCAACGCAACGCGGCCTTCCTGCACCTGACGCGCGCCACCAGGACCGGAGCGTCGCGCAGCGGGGAATCGTCGATGGACACGTCCTCGACGACCATGCCCTTGACGTTGAGCAAACGTTTGAATATGTTCTTCATAAGGCGTTTTCTGTGGTTCTTTTTCTTGGTCGAAAAACAAACCTACAGGAAACGCCCCTCACACCCTCATAATCAACGGCTCAACGACGAGACGACACCCACGAAAACAACACAAGAGCCAGAAATGGTGACTCTGCATCTTGAAGAACTTCTTCCAATGTGTAATTCTTCAAAGCGGTTTCCACGGCGATGAACCGAGGGTAAATTAAAGATTTCAACGCCATATCAAAAGAATTCAATGATGAAATTTGCTCGAAGGACTGCAAGTGAAGACGATTCTTTGCAATGCCAGCGAATCGGTACCCCTTATAGCCGTGGTAATACCCCAGGTTCTTCAATTCTCTTTTTTGCAATTCACCAGAACATGCAATGCCGTTATCACACAGATGCTGCATAAGTTCATCCAGTGTTTTCATTGCACCCCTATTCGCCAAAGTCATAAGGGTTAATTGTAACTTGAAGTATGCCTTAGCAGTGTGGTGTCTGCCGGCTCATGGTGTTGGAAGAATCTTTTTCATTACGGTTATGGTTTTCGGACACTACCCGATTGCGACGCGATTATGACGGGATTACGACGCGATTCGGTTTCTGACGACGCGATTGCATCTTGCTTATTCCCCGGTTCCATACCTTGTTGGGCGTCTTGCTGCCAAGGAGCTTCATGGAGCATCGTTGATTTCCTTGGCGATTACGTTGAACCCATCCCGCATGAGCGTGAAGTGTGTGATTGGAATCTGGGTGCGTGCAAGTGCGTGAAAATGCGCGAGAAAAGTGCTCGAATCTGCTTTAACAGGCTGCTGCTTTTAATGCAGGCTCTATCTGTTGGAACCCCCGTCGCGCTCGCGAAGAAAACATGGCTCATGGTGAATGCGGGATCGCCCGCATGTTATCCATCGAACAAATAAAGGAGCAGATACCATGGGCATTAAGCACAGTGTGTCTTATCAGAGTGGAGAGAACATGGCCAAGAAAACTGACGAAGAGCTTTACGATGTGGCGATAAATATGATTGGAAGCGTTGCGAAGCTTCCGGTTATCAGGGTTGATAGAGAGGCATTTCTGCGGCAGCAATTCGCCGGTTCGGAATATCTCGATGAAATTCTGCAGCATGGCCCGCAGCATGTATATACGGTGGAGTCGTTGCGCAGGAAAGCGGATGGAGTAATCAAGAAGTCAACGAATCAGACCACTCTTGCTGCCTTTGTGGCAGGAATTCCCGGCGGACCTGCCGCCGTTGCCGCCGGAGGTGCCGATGTGGCTCAGTACTTTGGCTTCGCGATCAATCTGGCGCAGAAAATCGCCTATCTCTTCGGAGAGGATGATTTGTTCACCGACGAGTCGGAATTGAACGAAGGAGCAAAAGTCCGAGTTCTTGCGTATTTGGGTGTGATGCTTGGTGCGTCAGGCTCGGCGATGTTGGTGGGAAAGCTTGCCAGAGAAGTCGGCAAGAACATGGGCAAGAAGATCGCGCAACAGGCTTTGACGAAAACGACTTGGTATCCACTGCTCAAGAAAATCGGCGCGATGGTTGGCAAACGGGTGGTGAAGGAGTCGGTTGGCAAGGCCGTTGCCAAGGTTGTGCCCGTTGTTGGCGGTGCCATTTCCGGGGCGATAACCTATGCGACGTTCAAACCCATGGGTGGTCGATTGGCCGATGTGCTGGTACGCAATCTGAACGGTGAGTTCGATGAGACCGGCATGGAACTTCGCCCGGAATTCAAGAAAGCCAATACCGCAGATGCTGACACGGAAGTCACGATTCATGCGATCGAGATAGACGACTGAAAAACGGTGGGTTGGGTGGCTAGCAGAGTAGTTGTCTGTTAGCCACCCAACCCATCAGCTTTGTCATCGACTCAAAGTGCTTCGCTATTCTTCAAACGCTTTGTCCACGAACTCAGCAAGTTTGCCTTCTTTCGCGAGCTGGGCGGAGTCAGCCATTGCGAAGTGCGTGTGCAGTTCCTTACCCAATTCGTTGTCATATCCGAGGATGTAGTGGGTCGCGATTTGATAGATAATCTCGGTAGGCGCGATGCCATACACCTGGTGTTCGAGGATATGCGCCAGACGGATATGGTCATCCGGGAAGTAGCGGCGCATTGCCTTGCTGTTGTACAGGCGCTTGATGATTTCGGTGATATACATGCCCGATTTCATGTACAGATCGGCGAACGTGTGCGTCGGATCGTCGAAGCAGCCGGGGTTCTCCTGCTCGAGCATGTCGATCATCTTCACCACGACTTTGCGCGGGGTGAAAATCTGGTTGGTTTTCTGGGGCGGCACATAGTCGAAAATGTCTTCCTTGTGGGACTCATCGAAATAGTCGGCGAGTCTGCTGCGCAGATGAATGAACTCCACAATCGAATCGTTGAAGACAACAGAGTCGAACAGATGACCGTCGAAATGCTCCTTTTCTCCGGTTTCATGGTCCGTCACATCTCCGCCGTCGCGCAGGAGCCTGAACTGATCCACGGTGATGCTGGTGACATCCTTGAACACGTAGTCCGGGATGATACTGTCGAACGATTCAAGGGTGGTGCTCTCATCTCCGTAGGCCATCAGGAACGAAGGAATCGTGCGGGAGAAACCACGCAGATGGTCGCGGATGCCGTTTTCGATGCTGTTTTTCTGAGCTTCCTTCTTCGCGGTCTCGATCTCACGTACCACGGTTTCGCCGGCGGATTGAACTATTTCGCTGCGCGACTGCTTAAGATTATCAATAAGATTCAGACGAGCGGCTTCAATCCGTTTGTCATGTGCCTGATTGATTTGCTCTTCCTCAGCTTGACTCTCGGCATTTTCGAGTGCTTGCGCACGGTCACGTTCGATACGGTTCTTCTCAATGTTGTAGTCGCCGTACTCGCGGTTGATGCGGTTATTCACATCGGCCTTGATCTTACGCTCGACTTTCTTCTGTTGGGAAGCCTTTATATCGGAGCCGTAGTTCTGCTTGGCGGCTTCGACCAACGGTTCGGCGACGCTGACGCCAACAGCTTTCTGGAGATCGGCAAGGAAATCCTCTTCGGGATTCTCCGGTTTCTCGGAGACAATGGAGTCGATCACGGAATTAAGTTCGTTGTTGATATTGCCATACACTTTGTCCCCGAACAGATCCTTGGACTTGCCGATGACCTGCTCATCCGGAATGGACACTTCGCCGTTCTCATCGAGATTGAGTTCATCGGCGGTTCCTGCCTTGACTCCGAGGTCTTCTCTCGGAGCCTTGTACGGTTCCAGCTGCTGCAGGGTCTCAATCACTTCGGCCGGAGCATGGAAGATGTTGCTGATGTTCTGGAACAGGAAATCACACATGAAGCCGCGGCGCACAACCTCGCGCGAGTGGATTTTGCGTGGGATAGAGAGCACCTGTTCGGCGTCCAGCTCCACCATTTCGCCGTCTTCGTCTTCGCCGATTACGGGGAAGAAGTTCAACAGCCGACGCACGTTCTGTTTGCGTGAGTCGGTATCGCCGCCTCCACATGTGGTGCCGGAATACAGGTCGTTCGCGTATTCCTCGAACACAGTCAGCGAACGTGCCGGGTCAAAATCGAACACGTACGCGTTTTCCTTACGCTGGTATTTGCCGTTCCTGTTGAACAGGCAGGGGTTCTGCGCGCGGAACGCGGCTTGCACGTACAGCGCCGGACTCTTCATGTTTGATAGCATGAGAACGCCTGTCCATTCGGGAACCGTCACGCCTGTGGTCAGCTGACCGACCGACAAAGTGATGGTCTTCGTCTTGACACCTTCTTCGCCCTTCTCCGCTTTGGCTATGGCGTTGCGGACCTTGTCGAACGATTTCTCGTTCTCCTCGTCGTCATCGATTTTGCCATCCCCGGCCGCAAGGATGATCTCGTAGTCCTTGAACACTTCATGCTGTCGGAGCATTTTTGCAAGGGCTCGGGCAGAATCTACGCGGTTGAGCATCCAGAACGTGTGGCGCAGCTCGTCGCGCAACTCTGGCGTGGAGAACGGGTATTTCTTCTGTGTGGTCAGAGCGTCGAGGAAACGCTTCACATCGTCATAGTGAACGAATCGCCCATCCTTTGTCTCGAAGAATTCGTTCAGATCGAATGCGTACTCGGTCTGCTCACCATCGATCTGCATGCCCTTCGCCACTTCGTTCTCGATGATGTCGGACATTTGATACGTGAACATGTTGAGTTTCGGCAGGTTCTCGTATGGGTTGCGTAGTTCCGGATCGTTCCAGTCCCTTTTGGCCTGCTGCTCGTCCGCATATGTCCAGTTGTAGATCGCGTTTTCAGGGAACTTGTCGTTCGCGATGGCCTTGAATGGCCGGTCTGAAACTCATGTGCGCGACTATGAAGTGGTTACCGATCTTGACGGGGAATACAAGAATGCTGACTTTCATCTTTTTGTAGAGTTGGGCAAAGCAGGAGAAGGTAAAATAAAAGGGGCTGAAGTGGAAGTAAGCCTGTTGGACAAAGCAGGCAAAAGTATCTACAATGAGCGTAAGCGTTGGAATGCTGCCGGTCGGGAACTTCATTTTAAAAAGGAAGTGAGAGAACCTTTGTTATGGAGTGCGGAGAAACCAAATCTGTATAGATTGCTGATTGCTTTGCGTGTAAATGGCAAACCGGAACAATACATTTCCCAATACATAGGTTTCCGCAAATCCGAAATCAAACATGCTCAATTGCTGGTAAATGGTAAACCGGTCTATATAAAAGGAGTAAACCGACACGAACACGATCCTTATAACGGTCATGTGGTAGATGAGGCGTCCATGCTGCGTGATATTCAATTGATGAAAGAGAATAATATCAACAGTGTACGAACCTCTCATTATCCCAACGATCCCCGCTGGTATGAATTATGTGATATTTATGGTATGTATGTGGTTGATGAGGCCAATATCGAGAGCCATGGCATGGGATATAAGCCCGATCAATGCCTAGCTAACCAGCCCGAATGGGAGAAAGCTTTCATAGACCGCACGGAACGTATGTTCGAGCGTGACAAAAACCATCCTTGTGTCATTATCTGGTCATTGGGTAATGAAACCGGTGAGGGATGTAACTTCGCGGCTACCTATAAATGGGTACATGCCAATGACCGTTCACAGCGTCCCGTGCATTCGGAAGACGGAATAAAGGGACCTTATACCGATATTTTCTGTCCAATGTATAAAAAGATAGATGTATTGATCAATCATTCTCTCTATCTTCCGACCAAACCGCTGATTCTATGTGAATATGCCCATGCTATGGGCAACAGTGAAGGAAATCTTCAGGATTATTGGGATGTGATAGAGAAATATCCCTCTTTACAGGGCGGACATATCTGGGACTGGGTAGATCAGGGCTTGTATGCAAAGACGCCGGATGGAAAATTCTATTGGGCATACGGAGGTGACCTGGCTCCGAAAGGTACTCCAAGTTCTGCCAATTTCTGTATGAACGGTCTGATTGCCGCCGACCGTACCTTGAAGCCGCATATCCATGAAGTGAAAAAAGTATATCAAAATATAGCATTCTCTTTATTGGATTATCATGAGGGATGGGTAGAGTTACGTAACAAGTTCTTCTTTACGGATTTAAGTGATTTCAATTTTACTTGGAAGCTGGAGGGGAATGGTGAACTTCTGGCTACCGGAACTATTGATAATGTATCCCTGGCTCCTCAGCAGACGGGTAAGTTCAAGACTTCTTTTCCAGCCATACAGGTAAAACCCGGTGTGGAGTATTTCTTGAATTTCTATGCCAGTTTGAAAAATGAGGATGGTCTGCTGAAAGCCGGAACAAAACTGGCTGATGCCCAGGTGAGTCTTCCATTTTATCAGCCGTTTGTTGCTGAGGTTCAGTCTTCATCGGTGGTAGCAGATGATGCGGCTTCGTTGTTGACACTTACAGCCGGTAATCTGAGCGTAGGTTTTGATAAGGAAACCGGTGCCTTGACTTCTTATAAAGAGGGAAGTACGGAGCTGATAAAAGAAGCTTTACGTCCTAATTTCTGGCGTCCTGTGACGGATAATGATATGGGAAATGGCATGAATAAAACCTTGCGTCCGTGGCGTGATGCGGGGCGTCAGGCAAAACTGTTGTCCATGAAACAAAAGGCGTTGGGTAAAGAAGCTTATGAGGTTGTTTCTCATTATAAGTTGCCTGTAGGAGAGTCTGATTTTATCGTTGCCTATCATTTTTCGGGAAAAGGGTATTTGGATGTGAACTGTACTTTCATTCCGGGTAACGATACATTGCCTTTATTGCCCCGGATGGGGGTTAGTATTACACAGAACAAGCAGTTTAGTCAGATGGAATGGCTGGGACGTGGTCCTCATGAGAATTATATAGACCGGAATACTTCTTCTTATGTAGGTCTGTACAAGGGAAGTGTGGCCGATCAGTATTTCCCGTATGACCGTCCGCAGGAAAACGGTAATAAGACTGAAGTCCGTTGGATGAGCCTGACAGATACCGCCGGACAGGGATTGATGGTTGTCGGACAGCCTTATGTCAGCACCAGTGCTTATCTGTTCCCTACAGAAGATTTAGATGAGCCGGGCCTTCGTAAATCGCAGCGTCATTTATCCGATATCCAGTTCAAGGATATGGTGACATGGAACATTGACCTGAAACAGATGGGAGTGGGTGGTGATACCAGTTGGGGGGCTTATCCTCATCAGCCTTATTTGATTCCGGCTGAACGTATGTCGTTCTCCTTCCGTTTCTGTCCTGCAAAGCAGCATGGAGTATCAGGAAACCGGCAATATTTGAATTTTAAGTAACATAGGTTCGTTCAAAAAGAAAGAGGGCTGATAATTATTGTTTACTTATTTGCGGTAGCCCTTTTGTGAATAATTTAAGGTCAGAAGGGGGATGGTTCAGTGAGTGAAGTATCTCTCTTAAAAAAGCAGCTTGGATAGTGAATTCTATCCAAGCTGTCTTTTTATTTTTTATATTTGTCATACCGGTTAATATCCCGGATTCTGATATTCATTAGCGTTATCAATCAACAATAATTCGGCTGTGGGAATGGGGCGCAAATAGTGAATGTTCTTATCGAATTTTGTGATTTGCGGATTAGCTTTTGTGATACGGCTTTCGAAAGCACGGAATCTCTTCAAGGTCATCCAGCGGTTCCATTCACCAATCATTTCGCGTGCATACTCGTCCAGCAAGAAATCCTGGGTAACTTCCGAAGCTGTGATATCCATACTATGGTCATGTCCTTTACAGGCACGGTTCCGAAGTGTGTTCAGTCTTTCGGCAGCACTTTGGTTGTTGCCTAATCTCCAGTCAATTTCGGCTGATATCAGGTAGGTTTCTCCTAAACGGTAGACAATACAGTCTGCTGAGGAATAAGGTTTGGAGGCATTTGAACCGGCATATAGGCTAGGACAATCTGCTTTCTTCAGACTTGGGAAAAACTTCAGAGGACTTTTTGTGTCGGCATAGTTGTCTTCCAAGTTGAAAATGGCATAGCGGCAAGCGTTTCTTTCGGCTTGTGTATAGGTCTTACGAGATAAATAGACAGCCGTATCTCCTAAAGTGATATCATAGGCAGAATTACCGACCCTGCTGGTGGATAGACCGTATCTTTGTGCATCGGCCTCGTTCCACGTATATCCGTTCTTGGTACTGTTCGTAGCGTTATTCACATAATAAGTGTCTTTGAAGAAGGCTTTATAGCGGCCGTCTTTCTCTCCATATAAATCAAGCATATACTTGCTGGGTTCCATATAGCAGTTACCTTTTGCCAGTTTGGGAACTTCGTATCCGTTGATGTTCGTAGCGTAACTGGGTGTCATGCCCGAAAGATAGATGCCTGAGGTATTGTTATTGTATGCTTCGGAGTGTTTCCATACACGGTTGAAATAGTTTCCACGAGGATTATAAGCCGTAATGGTAGAGTGGCAGACAATGAAAAGTGCTTCTTCGTTGTTTTTATTGTTGTTCTCATCAAAAACAGCTTCTACATCATCATAAAGCTTGACTCCCAACGAACCGGCGTTCTGAATCAGGTAATCTGCCGCCGCCTTTGCTTTTTCCAAATAGGTTTTGCTTTCGCTGTCCGTCAGGGCGGTGGTATTACCCAGACCGTCTGTATAGGTGGAGAAAGTGAGGCAGGCTTTGGCATATAAATGATAAGCGGCTGCACGTGTCACGTGTCCTTTTACTTCCTGTGTGATAGGAAGATTTTTCATGGCGAATTCCAGATCTTCCAGAATTACTTTATAAAAATCATTAACCGAACTGCAAGGAAGAACGGAAATAGGACTGTTCATAGGCTCCAATGGCAGGTATTTGCCTCCCCATTGCTCTACAATATTATATAAGGCATGGGCACGGATAAATCTTGCTTCGCTGACCAACTCGTTGATTCTTGTTTCGCTTAGCCCTTCCACTTTGTCGGCATAATGGACAGCTGCATTACATGCACTCAATATACCATAGAAACCCGCATATCCTTCATTCAACATACCGTTGGAAGCACCGTAATCTTCATAACGGAGTAGTTTGCTCCAGTTACCGTTGGTACCATCGGGATTCGTATCTTGCCAAATGTCTGTTCCACCTTCTGCAACCATTAGATAGGTGTCTTCTGCCTGACCATAAACTATGCGGACCAGGTCAAAGTAACAGTCGTTCACTTTCTTTTCATAGCCTGCCGGGGTAGACCATTCTTGTTCTGTGGAGATGCCGGAGGGATTAAATTCATCCAGGCTGCAACCGTAGGCAGACAACATCATGATTACGGCTGATATAGAGAGTAATTTATGTTTTTTCATCTGTATAAGTTTTTAGAATGAGATATTAACGCCAAATACATATTGTTTAGACAACGGTGCGTCGTCATCATTTCCTCCCTTTTCGGGGTCGTAGTTTTTCAAATAGTCACATTTTGTAAAAATAAACGGATTGTTTGCAGTAAAGTATACACGCATTCTGTCAATTTTTACAGCATTCAACCATTTCTTGGGGAATGTGTAGCCCAGTGAAATGGTTTTTACTTTCAGATAAGAACCGTCAAAATAGTTAGCCCATTGTTGATACGGGTCCTGTCCGTTTGTAATACTTGCATCCGGACGAGGATAGCGGGCACTTTGATTTTCAGGAGTCCAGTAGTCACATACGGTAGGTGAAGGCGTCAGACCGTCTGTACGATACCATCCGGTCAGACCGTAAGGGATTGTCCAGTCCCACCGGGCAATCAACAAAATGCTCAGGTCGAAATTCTTATAATTAAAATTATTAAGTAAACTGCCCGACCATTTCGGTGTGGCGCTTCCTAGAACATAATAGTCATCCGCATTCAGCTTGTAATCGGGAGTACCATTTTCTGCAATATGAACTTGTCCGGGTTTCTGACTGTATTTGGCTGCTTCTTCTGCTTCGGCTGTACCCCATATTCCGGCATACTTGTATCCGTAATAAGTCTTGATTGCCTCACCGGGAATCAGGTAGTAGTCTCCGAACTGAAGCGGGCCTTCGCTGGTTGTTTTTATCACTTCTTCTTTGTTGGTTGAGAATGCCAGTGTGGTGCTCCATTGGAATTCAGGTCCGACAAAGTTACGGCTGGTAATGCTTAATTCCACACCTGTATTGCGTGTTTCGCCTACATTAGACCATATTTTGAAAGGAGAGGAGCCGTAACCTCCCGTTGCATAGGGCAGGTTTTTCTCGAATAAAATATCTTTGGTGTCTGTCCGATACCAGTCGAACGCCACGTTCAGTCTGTCACTGAATAATCCCAAGTCGAATCCCAGATCTGTCATATAAGATTTTTCCCATCCCAGACTCTTGTTGGCGATGGATTGGGAATAACCGCTATAAGGGACTCCTACATCTTGAAATCCGATAATGCCTGTGCGGCTGTAATCTAATGTGGCGTATTCTGAAGCACCGGCATTACCGGTGACACCGTAACTGGCGCGTAATTTCAGATTGGAAACAGCTTTTACATTCTGCATGAAGGGTTCATCACTGATGCGCCAGGCAATAGCTCCTGCGGGGAACATATCCCACTTGTTTCCATCTGCCAAGATGGATGAACCGTCCCAGCGGCTGCTTAATGTCAATAGGTAACGTCCTTTATAGCTATAGTTGATACGGGCGACATAGGACATTTTTTGGCTACCTACATAAGAAGAAGAAACTGTGGGTGTACCGGTTGCAGCACCTAAATTATGGTATAGATAAGAATCCGTATCAAATTTGTTGGCAGTGGCGGTCGCTTTTTCTTTTTGGTCTTTTGACCATTCAGTGACTCCGGTTATTGTGAAATCGTGATCCTCTTTTATTTTGAAGTTATATGTCAGGATATTCTGCCATTTATAATTATAAGTGAAGGTGTTGGGGATAGTGGCTTGCACTAGCCCGCTTTCCAGTCCCTGATATGATTTTGTGCCGGTATACTTACTTTCTTTCATATTCCGGAAATATCCGCCAAGCAGACTCTTGAATGAAAGTCCCTTTAACGGGGTCAATTCTACATAAATCTGTGGGGCTACGCTCAATGTCTTTACATTATTTACATATTGGTCTTCTCCCATATCGGCCAGCGGATTCATGTTGCCGTCTCCCAACGGGTAGTCTACCAGATTGCCGTCTTCATCATAAGGAGTACCCAATGGCGGCATACAGAGAATACGGTTCCATATACGGCTGTAACGCTTGTCATTTTCAGAATACATGGCATATAGGTTTAGTCCGTATTTTACCATTTCATTGGCTTTAAAATCTATTTTGGCACGTGCCGAGTAGCGTTCCAGTTCGTCTCCTTTCAATAATCCTTCCAAATTGTAATATCCTAAAGAAAAATAAGAGGTGACCCGGTCATTAGAATAAGATGTGCTTAGATTGTAGCTATTGGTGATACCGGTTTGTGAAGCTAAATCAAACCAGTCCACCCATTGATTGTTGTCTATATATTTTTGCATATAGCTGGGAAAAAGATTCCCGTCATCGGCCGGGCTGTTCCAGGCACCTACCGTTCTTTGTGCTTCTCTGCGGAAATTAATGTAATCCTCTCCACGATTTACTTCGGGGAAGCTGGAGATGACATTCCAACCATAGTAGGCATCCAGATCAATGGAGAATTTATCTTTTTTAGGAGTTTTGGTGGTGATGATGATAACTCCATTTGCTCCGGCAGCACCATAAACAGCTGTAGAGGAGGCATCTTTCAGTACTTCAATAGAAGCGATATCATTCGGATTCAATTCATCGTAAGAGCCTTCCATTCCGTCAATGATGAATAACGGGCTATTGTCACCATTGATGGAGCGTGTGCCACGTAGGGTCATGTTCACTCCGGAACCGGCTTCTCCGCTACTGCGAGTGATATCCAAACCTGCCACCTGTCCTTGAATAGCTTCTAGTACATTGCTGGTTGGCATTCGGACAATATCCTCACTTTTTACGGAAGCAACAGCTCCAGTCAAATCTCTTTTTTTTACAGTACCGTATCCTATCACCACCACTTCATCCAATGTCTGGGTATCAGGCTGCATTTTGATATTCAATTGTGTGTTTTTGCCAATGGTTATTTCCTGGGTTTTATATCCTATATAGGATATTTCGAGAACATTTTTTCCGGCAGGAACTTCCAGTGCATAATTCCCGTCAAAATCCGTGATGGTTCCTATGGTGCTTGCACCTTTGATTATGACGGATACCCCGATTAAAGGTTCATTGTTCTCATCAATAATTTGACCTTTGATGGTACGTCCTTGCAGGATCGATTGAACCGATTCATTTTTCACTATGTTACTTGACTTTGCATGCGAATAGGCAACCGGTATGCATAGGACTATTGACAATCCTAAAATAAGGGGACTACGCATAAGGCTGCTTTCCCGGTTTTGTTTTGGATTTTTCTTCATGTTTTTCATTTTTGCTTCTTTATTAATTCACTATTTGTTTTTAAAGGTTGATTGTTATATCAAGTTGTTGAATCAGTTTGGTTTCAATCGTAAACTTATTATGTTAGATTAATCTTTTGTTTTCTTTCTTTTTTCCATGTTTCTGCCTTTTGATACTTTGGAGATTTGTTTGTGTTTTTTTTGTTTTATTTCTTTATTCTTGCTATTTTATGATTTTATATTTATAAATATTAAAATTATTTCTTTATTTTATTTTTAGTGCACTGTTTGTGTTATAATTATCTTGTAGGTGCAAAAATATACGAAAGTAATCGAAGATAAAAGTGAATATGCTATGTTGTTGAACATATCTATATCAAATTCTATTTTATTGTTTTATTATAGCTGAAATCTGGTGTTGGAAATATTAAGATAAAAAAGTCCCCGGATAAGAACGCCTTTCTTATCCGGGGACTTTTTTAAATATTATAAGATGTATTCTTTATCGGTTTTTATACATTCTTTCATAATACTTTTGGTAATCGCCACTTGTTACATTTTCCACCCATGCTTGATTTTCCAGATACCATTGGATTGTTTTTACAATACCGGTTTCGAATTTTGTTTCAGGATACCATCCTAATTCATTAGTGATTTTGGTAGGATCGATAGCATAACGTTGGTCATGTCCCAAACGGTCTTTGACAAAGGTGATTAATGATTCGTTAATCCAGTCGATAGAAATCTCACCTTTATCGTTCAACTCTTTTTTCTTCAAGATTTTGCGATATTCGGGAGTTTCCGTCATCATCCGGTGAATAGTGGCTATGGTAAGTTTTACTATCTCTATGTTTTCTTTCTCATTGTGTCCGCCTACATTATATACTTCCCCTTCGCGACCTTTGCGCAGAACCAAATCGATGGCTTTGCAATGGTCTTCTACATATAACCAGTCGCGTACATTCTTTCCGTCACCATATACGGGAAGTTTCTTTCCTTCCAAAATGTTTTTAATGATCAGCGGAATCAGTTTTTCGGGAAAATGGTACGGACCGTAATTATTGGAACAGCGGGTAATGGTTACCGGCATTTTGTAAGTATCACGATAAGCCATGACAATCATATCAGCGCTTGTCTTGGAGGCACTATATGGGCTGTGCGGACATAAAGGAGTTGTTTCAGTAAAGAAACCTTCTGCTCCCAGGCTGCCGTATACCTCATCTGTAGATACCTGGTGGTAACGTACATCTTTACGCCAGGTAGGATAACCATTCTCATCTTTTCCCGTCACCCAGGCACGGCGGGCCGCATCCAGCAGGTTTTGAGTTCCCAAAATATTAGTTTGCAGAAACAATTGTGGGTTTTCAATACTGCGGTCTACATGGCTTTCTGCTGCAAAATTCACGATGTAGTCAAACTTGTATTCTGAGAATAGTTGGTCTGCCAAATCACGGTCGCATATATCTCCTTTTACGAAGAAACAACGTTCATTATCAATGTCTGATGCAATAGTTCCCAGATTGCCGGCATAAGTCAAGGCATCCAGTACCACCACCCTGATGTCGTCATGTTTGGCCAGGATGTATTTTAAATAGTTGGCTCCGATAAATCCGGCAGCTCCTGTAACGAGATAAGTCTTCATATTGTTTTTGATATTAGTGCGTACAAAGTTCGGAAAGATTTTTTAATCTTACAACTTATCCGCCAGTTCTATTACTTCTAAATCTTTAAATTCTCCATTATCGATACAAAAACGTACCAATGTTCTCACTTTATGAAATCCGGAAATACCTGCTGCTCCCGGGTTGATGTGTAACATATCCAGTGTCTTGTCATATTTCACCTTTAATATATGCGAATGTCCGCTGATAAAAAGCTGGGGAGGTTTCACCAGCAGGCTGCCGCGGATGGAAGGATCATAGTTGCCCGGATATCCGCCTATATGCTTTATCAACACCTCGGCACCATCTACGGTGAAGCGGTTGGTTTGAGGATAAAGTCTGCGTATGTCCTGCCCGTCAATATTTCCATATACAGCCCGGAAGGGGCGGAAAGCGGACAGTTTCCGGGCGACTTCCACCGAGCCGATGTCTCCGGCGTGCCATATTTCATCACAATTCTCAAAGTATTTCAAGTATTTGTCATCCCAAAATGCATGAGTATCCGATAATAATCCGATTCTTGTCATAGTTTTTTTGTTTATTATCGACAAAGGTACTATATTTGGAACAAATCTAAGCATAATATGGAGAGCAAATATCATTATTTCAAGCGTGATATCAGTTGGTTGTCTTTCAACTATCGCGTGTTGTTGGAGGCGGATGACGACTCCCTTCCGTTGTATGAACGGATTAACTTTATCTCTATATATTCTTCTAATCTGGAGGAATTCTACAAGATTCGTGTAGCGGAACATAAAGCCATCGCTTCCGGTGGCCAAAGTGATGATATGACACAGGAAGAAGCCAGACACCTGATACATCAGATAACCGAAGCTGTCAATAGCCAGATGGAAGACCGTATCCGCATTTATGAGCATAAGATTGTTCCGGCTTTGCGCAGGCATCATATTATTTTTTATCAAAGTAAACAGGAGGTAGAGCCTTTTCATCAGGAGTTTATCAGTAATTTCTTTAAGGAAGAAATTTTTCCCTATCTTCAACCTGTTCCGGTATGCAAGAATCGAATCAAGACTTTTTTACGTGACAACCGTTTGTATCTGTCGGTACGCGTGACGCGCAAAGACACGGGGGAAAAGGAATACTATATTATCAAATTGCCTTATAGCAAAGTTCCCCGTTTCATAGAACTTCCCCGACAGGGAGAAAACTTTTACCTGATGTATATGGAAGATATTATAAAGGCGAATATCAACCGTATGTTTCCGGGCTATGATTTGGATTGCAGTTATTGTTGCAAGATATCTCGTGACGCCGATATTTTCGTGGATGATGCAACCAGTTCCGAAGTAATGGTGGAACAGTTGCGTAAAAAGGTGAAAAAGCGTAAAATAGGTGCTGTATGCCGTTTTGTCTATGACCGCAAGATGCCTGCGGATTATCTGGAGTTTCTGGTCGATGCATTTGGCATCAATCGTGATGATTTGGTTCCGGGAGACAAACACTTGAACTTGGAGGATTTGGCTCATCTGCCTAATCCCAGTAAGGAACTTTGTACCCAATTGAAACCTCGTCCCATGACATTGAATTGTTTGGATGAGAAAGAATCCATATTCCGTTATGTGAGCAAGAAGGATTTGATGTTGCATTTCCCTTATCATTCTTTTGAACATTTCATCCATTTCCTGTATGAGGCCGTTCATGACCCGTCCTGTAAGGAGATCATGATTACCCAATATAGGGTGGCGGAAAACTCGGTTGTTATCAATACGCTGATTGCTGCTGCGCAGAATGGTAAAAAAGTAACTGTTTTTGTAGAACTTAAGGCCCGTTTTGACGAAGAAAACAATTTGGCTACCGCCGAGATGATGAAGCGGGCGGGGATACATATTATTTTCAGTATACCGGGATTGAAAGTGCATGCCAAGGTGGCGCTTGTACTGCGGTATAACAAAGAGGGAAAACAGACTCGCAGCTATGCTTATATCAGTACCGGAAATTTCAATGAGAAGACTGCCCGGATATATGCTGATTCCGGTTTGTTCACTTCCAACGAGATTATTGTGAATGATCTGTATACTTTATTCCGGGTATTACAGAAAGAAGTGACTGAACCCAAATTCAAGCGTTTGTTGGTAGCCCGTTTTAATCTGCTGCCGGAACTGAGAAGACGTATCGGATATGAGATAAATATGGCAAAGGCGGGAAAAGAAGCGCGGATTATCTTAAAAATGAATGCGCTGCAAGATCCTGCCATGATAGATGAATTATATAAGGCTAGTGAGGCAGGAGTGAAAATAGACTTGATAGTACGTGGTATCTGCTGCTTGATTCCCAATCAGCCTTATAGCAGAAATATCCGTATCACTCGCATTGTGGACAGCTTTTTGGAACATGCCCGGGTGTGGTATTTCCACCATGGAGGAAAACCGCTTCTGTTCATGGGTTCGCCGGATTGGATGAGGCGCAACCTGTACCGGCGTATAGAGGCTGTTACCCCCATTCTTGACGAAGATCTGAAACAACAACTGATAGATATGCTGGCTATTCAGTTGAAAGATAACAGAAAAGCCGGTTGGGTGGATGAAAATCTGAATAATGTGTTGAAAAGGAATCCGGAAGAAGAACCGGTACGGGCGCAATATGCTTTTTATGAATACTTGAAGGGGAAGAATAAATGAAGAATATGAAATAACATATTTTATCTTATTTGAAATGATTATCCGCAATCATACCACCGGATGATAAATGGAAATTTATAAAACGGGGGGATGGAATGCGAACTACACGGACGAAGCGGACAAAAACGGACTTAAAATTTAAATTTGTACTTGCAAACCCAATGACAGGTAAAGTAAAAAAATCCGTGTTCCATCCGTCATCCCATTCTATAAACAAATATTTTGTGGTATGATTGAGGATTATCATTTCATATATTCCCAATGGAATGGACTTTTACATATTTGTCTGCCCGAACCACCGTCCACGACTCCGGAAGTAATGCACCGTAAGTTCGGGCTGAAAAATCCTTCAGATGTTTCAGCCCAATCCCAAGGAGGATATAGCGGATAGTTTAGTTTTGACACATCCGGTTTTAACAGGTCTGTTTGTAAAAGATATGTAAGATGCGGCGATGCATGATACATAATGATTATCCGCCATCATACCACCGGATGATAAATGGGAATTGATGGATGGAACGCGGATTTATTTCGTTCTATAAATTAAAATTGGAACACAAATGATACAAATTAATAACAGTACAGCATGGATATAAACCTGCCGGAGGTTAGATTTGTGTCATTTGCGTTCCGGTTTAACCGATAAATAATTGATATTGTTATGAAAAAATTATATATAACTTTCTGCCTCTTACTGGTTTCTCTTTGCATACATGCACAGATGATTAGTGGAATAATAGTGGATGAAAAAAACAGCCGCTAGAGTTTGCCAATATAGTGTTGTTTTCTTTGCCTGATTTTACTTTTTTACAAGGTACTATCAGTGATCAAACCGGAGCTTTTAATATAAAATCAAATGAAACAAAAGGAGTATTACCAATTTCTTCAGTTGGCTATTCCACTATTCTCCTACCTTGCACTAGTTCAAATATGGGAACAATACAACTATATTCAGATGCGCAACTATTATACTCTCGTCCATATTATGCTCAGTTGCGAAGTAATGTAATGTATATTAATCGGTATACATATGAGGGTGGTAATCCTTTTTTATTACCTTCTTTATCTCATAATATAACTTTAGGAACAACTTATAAATGGGTATACTTATCAGCCGGATATCAATATGTTAAAGATGCGATTATTTCTTTTAGTGGAGCTTATTCAGAAGATGATCCTACGATTGCTTTAATTAATATGATTAATGCACCAGACTATGATAAGATTTTTGCCTCGCTGGTTTTATCACCTACTATGGGGCTTTGGTCTCCACAGAACAAAAGAATCGTATGTAATAAAAAACTTAGTTTGACGGCTAAGGGGTTCAATCTGCCCCTATGGAATAATTGGACTTGGCTTACTCCATTCATTTCCGTCTTAGCTGTGTTACCATTTCCCTGAACCAGGGATAATTTAGCCAGATATATTCATACCAGCGGTTCAGTCTTCTTTTCCATTTCCTACTCCACGGATACAACTCCCACCATTTTAGTTGAAAATCCGTTTTCTGCATAAATTCGTGGGTGGGAAACAGAGTAAGAGTTATTCCTCTTATCCATAATGTTTTCATTTGGTTTTCCCAATATTGCATAGGGCCGAATCCCGGCTCCCAAATAATGAAGCGGCCTTCATGAATGCCATAACAAACCACATATCCCGGTACTTCGAAATCATTGATGGCAAAAAGTATGGCAGGAAATTTTCTGGTGGACAATTGTTCCATGTTTTGCAAGCAGATTTCCGCTTCCATTCCTGCACGTATAGCTGCCTGTTTCATACCCATCAACGTATATTTTCCATCTACTTTACACCATTCGGCTAGTGTGCGTGCATCTTGTTGACCGCCATAGTATTTCATGACAGTGAGCAGACAGGCCACTTCCATGGGACATTCGTCACTGGAACGGACAAATGATTTTTTTATTCTGTCAAGTTCGTCTTCAGTCATAACTTAATTTATTTTTCATGGCAGGAGCAAAACAGCAACGCGGATCGGGAAAATCCCAACAATCCTTTCCATAAGCTTTTATGATATCACTCCAGCAACGGTTCTGATAACTGAAACAGTCTTCAAAAAGACGGCATTCCCTGCATGGACTCTCTTTGTTGATATCCTGACGTGACAAGGAACAAAGGTGCAAGGCTTGAGGGGAATGCCAGACTTCTTTCAGACTTTGTGTGGTTACATTCCCTATGATAAATTGTGGATGCCAGTAAAGTTGCTCGCATACAGTCACTTTACCATCAGGCAATATAAACATATGAGTGGTCAATGCAGAGCATTCGCTTCCTTTGAAACACCGGCTTCCACCCCAGGTATCTTGATAGTTTTTATCGGTTACTTCTTTCCCTAAAATCACGGGAAAGGAAACCTGTGTGAGAAGAGGGCGTATTTGGTTGAATACCTTTGTAATTTGCGCTTTAGTAGGTTTCAAATGCGAAAATACATTATACTCTTTGTATATGGAATTACTGGCGGGGATAATACGCCAGTCGCGTATATGCTTCAGATGAGATAATTCATGCAGTAATTCTGCCAAGACATTCATCTGGCAATTGTAGTTGGTCAGCACAGATGAAATCTGATAATTCAGTCCGCTGTCATCCAGTAATTGCATGATGAAATTGAAAATACCGCTTCACTGAAATATAACCCAAATCCATATAAAAATGATACATATGAAATTGAGTCAAAAAAGAAAACATACACATATGAAATAAATTTTGATAAAAAAGACGAAAACGGAACAACGTATTTAACAGGTGCCGTATTCCAGTTACAAGATGCTGATGGAGATGTTTTACAATTCGTACAGGATACAAATGATCTACATCATTATATATTTTATGGGAGCGCAGATGCATTTGATACTGCTGTAACACCGGTATCAGATATAGAAATCAGTAAAGAAAGCTCGATTCAAATTGATGGGTTAGACACAGGTACATATCGATTGATCGAAACAAAAGCCCCGGAAGGATATGTAAAGCCTACAGGATATATAGAAATCACATTGGAAGATACAATTGATGAAAATTCTAAAAATGTTCCTGATGGTAAATTAGATAAAATAGAGATTACCAATAATGGAACATATGAAATAATCAACAATGCTACGACAGGATCCGGAAGTTTTTCATTTATAGTTAAGAACAGAACACCGGAGGATTTTAATCTTCCGGTTACCGGAGGGACAGGAACTTTGATGTTTACGCTTGGAGGTATCGTTGTAATGGGGGGAGCAGTTCTGCTCTACGCAAGAAATAGGAAATGCAGAAGCAACGCAAAGTAATACATGAATGTTTATACAAAAAATAAAATCTTACGCACCTATTTTGATTTTCTTAATAGGTGCAAGCATCTTCCTATATCCATCGATTGCAAATAAATATGCTTTACATGTTCAGTCAAAGGTTATCCATACATACACGGCAACAATGAATGAGAAATCAAAGGAAGAAATCAAACAAATATGGAAGCAAGCAGTTGAATATAATGACAATCTGGCCGGAGATCCTGTACATGATCCATTTGTTTTAAATAGTGGGTATGTGTTGCCGGAAAATTATTTGCATACATTAAATATTTTAGAAGATGGTGTAATGGCGTATATAGAAATACCTAAAATACATGTTAATTTACCAATCTATCATGGAGTGAGTGAAGATGTCTTAGCGAAAGGCGCAGGTCACATTGAAGGAACATCTTTACCGATTGGCGGAAAAAATCGTCATTCTATCATTTGTGCCCACAGAGGATTACCAAGCGCAGAATTATTTTCCAAATTAAATGAACTGAAGAAAAACGATCTGTTTCTTATTCATGTATTGAATCGAACGCTGGCATATAAGATTGACCAAGTAGAAACTGTTCTTCCCGATCATATTAACATCTATATGATGTTAGAAAAGGATAAAGATTTGGTAACATTGATGACATGTACTCCTTATGGAGTAAATACACATCGTTTACTTGTACGCGGTGAAAGATACGATTATATACCTGAAGGAAAGGAAATCGTACAAGAGAAAAAAGGCTCTATGAAAATATATTTCTTATTTGGAACTATAATATTCCTAGGAATCAGTATTTTCATCCGTTCCCATTTGAGGAGGAATTTATGAAAAAGTGGGAGTTTCGTTTCATAGTTTTACTGCTTTTGCTCGGTTTAGGTATTTTATCATTTCCAAAAATACATAGTTTTTTCACAACCATTGAGCAAAAACAAAAGATACAGTCATTCAAAGAAACGATTGCAAATCAATCAGATAAGGATGCATTGTATCAACAAATGAAGCAATATAATGAGAAAATATATAAAGAGCACCAGAAAGATTTGAAAGACGCATGGAGTTATTCGCAAAACACATTTGATTTGGGTATATTGAATCTGGATATGAATATCATCGGTTATATAGAGATACCAAAGCTGGATGTGCAAATCCCCTTATTTATAGGAGCAAACTACAATAATTTGAACAAAGGTGTAGCCATAATGTCGCAAACAAGTATGCCTATTGGTGGAGAGAATACGAATTGCGTCATTGCAGGTCATCGTGGTGGTTATCATGGCGAGCAATTGTTTAAGAATATTGAGAATCTTGCTATTGGTGATGAAATAAGGATAACAAATCCTTGGGAAACATTGACATATTTTGTAATAAAAAAAATCGTAATAGAACCAAATGAGATTGAAGCAGTAAAAATATTACCCAATCAGGATATGATCACTTTATTTACCTGTCATCCATATGGGATGGAAACACAACGCTATGTTGTTTATGCGAGCAGAAAAAGCATTTACAACGATATTGAATTACCAAAAGGGGTTACGTATACATCGTCTAGAAAAGAGATTGCGATAGAAAAAACGTTAAACAATTGTCTATTGTTTGCTTCCGGCTTGCTTGCCGTGATTCTGATAATCGAAAGCATTCGGATGAATAAAATGTGAATCGTACTGTCTTCATTTTAGTATTGCGTATGGGAGAAAAGAATCAAGGAAAACAACAATGTTTTATTAGCATAGTTTTGTCCACAAGAGATAGAAATATCGTAAGTAACCTAGAAAATATCTTGAATATAAAACACTTAAAAAGACACGATTCAAATATTGCCTTGCCTTAAGTGTTGCTGCTATTATCAAATTATCAACAAAAACATCCGATGATGTAAGATAATTCAATAATGATTTACAATATTGCCTGTTTATTATACATTGAATAGGCTA